>Ga0134127_10000138_pt1 | contig 89691 bp, 79 predicted proteins | sample KB31753_FD_96459 | JGI IMG/M metagenome (GOLD analysis project Ga0134127, IMG submission 96459) | Terrestrial soil microbial communities with excess Nitrogen fertilizer from Kellogg Biological Station, Michigan, USA - KB3-175-3 | ecosystem: Environmental > Terrestrial > Soil > Unclassified ... | reverse complement strand
TCAACGGTGCCGAGGAGCCGGTCCGTGCGCTCATGCTCCGCCTCACGCAACTGTTCAACGTGACCGGGCACCCGGCGATCTCGATCCCGTGCGGTGCGACGCCAGGCGGCTTGCCGTGCGGTCTTCAGCTGGTCGGGCACCGGCACCGGACCGAAGCGCTCCTGTCGGTGGCCGCCGAATGCGAGGCCCTGGTTCCAGTGTGATGAGACCGCCGGCAGAGGACGAAATGCTCGACGCGTTCGGGCGCGCGGAATCAGTTTGACGTCGCCCGCGGCACGTCCATCACGTTCATCTCGATGATGGCCAGGTTCGTGCCGCTCACCCACGCCACCTGCCACTGTGGCCTGCCGGCGACACGAACCGCCTATTGCGTGCGCGTGGCCGGCGCCGCCGCGACAATCGGCAGGTCGATGTAGCTGGCCTGCCCGGTCGCATGGTAGATGCGCTGCGTGGCCTTCACGTAATCCGCCGGCTTCGCGAAGAAGATGTTCGGCACGAAGGTCTGCGGATTGCGGTCGTAGAGCGGGAACAACGTCGACTGCACCTGCACCATGATGCGATGGCCGGGCTTGAAGACGTGGTTCACCGTCGGCAGCGCGAACGTGTAGGCCAGCGGCGTGTTGGACGCAATCGCCTGCGGGCGTTCGAAGCTCTCGCGGTAGCGGCCGCGGAAGATGTCGGTCGCGATCGAGAGCTGATAGCCGCCCATCTCCGGCTGGCTCGCCACCTCGTCGGGGTAGACGTCGATCAGCTTCACCACCCAGTCGCTGTCGGTGCCGCTCGTCGATGCTAAGAGGTGCACGACCGGGGGCCCGCCGACCCTGACGGCCTCTGTCAGCGGCGGCATCACGTAGGTCAGCACGTCGGTGCGGCCGTCGACGGCCCGCTGATCGGCGACGAGCCATCGGCGCCAGGCGTCCCCGTCGCTGAAGCGGACGGGGCGCGGCGTGTACGGGACCGGCCTGGCCGGATCGGCGATGTACTCGTCGTAACCCGCCGCGGACTGCGGCGCGGCCGCCGGCGCGTTGAACGACAGCGAGAAACCGGGCAAGAGGTACAGCGGCTTCGACTTCGACGCGCATCCCGACTCGCACGCGAGCGGCCACGACGTGAAGCGATCCCAGCGGTTCTCGCCGGTGTTGTAGATCAGCACCGGCGGCGTGTTCGCCTTCGGCGCCCCCTCCTTCAGGTACTGGTCGAAGAACGGCTTGATGACGTCGCGGCGGACGTCGAGCGTGGTGTCGGTCGCCCAGCGCAGCGGACCGAGCGAGGTGCCTTCACGATTGATCTGGCTGTGAAACCACGGCCCCATGATCAGGAAGTTCTTGTCGTTGCCGCGATCCTTCGGCTCGACGGCCGTAAAGGCGTGAATCGCGCCCCACATGTCCTCCTGGTCCCACAGGCCCTGCAGCCAGATGGTCGGCACCGTCAGCGGCTGCTGCGCCATCGTCCGGTCGAGCGCCTGCTCCTTCCAGAACGCGTCGTAGGACGGGTGCTCGGTGAGCTTGCGCCACCACGGGAGCTGATCGAAGCCCGCGGCCTTCGCCCAGTCGCCGGTCGACCCGGCGCGGCGGAAGTTCTCGTAGTCGTCGTAGCCGCCACGCACCACGGACTCCCCGGCGCCCCTCACCGTCGTCTGCTCCGTGAAGTAGTCGAGATTGACGTTGCGGAACGCGCCGTAGTGGAACCAATCGTCGCCCATCCAGCCGTCGATCATCGGGCTCTCGGGCACGGCCGCCTTGAGCGCGGGATGCGGATTGACGAGCGCCATCACGACCGTGAAGCCTTCGTACGAGCTGCCGACCATGCCGACGCGCCCGTTCGATTCGGGGACGTTCTTCACGAGCCAGTCGATCGTGTCGTAGGCATCGGTGGAGTGATCGACCTTGCTGTCGTTCAACGGCCCGCGCAGCGGGCGCGTCATCACGTATTCGCCTTCCGAGCCGTACTTGCCGCGCACGTCCTGGTAGATGCGGATGTAGCCGTCGGCAGCGAAGAGCTCGTCGAAGAGCGGCAGCGTCGAGACGAGGTAGGGCGAGCGGGTGCGCTGCGCGCGCGCGGACGCGTTGTACGGCGTGCGGGTGAGGAGCATGGGGGCGTTGCGCGCGCCCTTCGGCACGACGATGACGGTGTGGAGCTTCACGCCGTCGCGCATCGCGACCATGACGTCGCGCTTCACGTAGTCGTAGCCGCTCGCCGGCGCGTCGAAGCGCGGCGGGATATCCGGCGTGAGCGGCGGCGTCGCCTGCTGCGCTTGTGCGGCCAACGCGTGCGGAGCAAGCGAAGGCGCGGCGGTTGCGGCCGCGACCGCGAGCGCGGCGGCGCCAAGGGCGAGAGAAAGCGGGCTGCGCACGGGACCTCCTCTATTTCTTCGTCGGGTCATCAGCGGGATTCACGTACGTGGTCGACGTCGGGCCGTAGCCGACGATCTCGATGACCACCTGATCCCTGGTCCGCGCGAAGTGCGCGGTGTTGGGCGGCTCGGTGTACGAGCTGCCCGGCGGCAGCGCCTTGAGCGCCTTCTCGTCGAATGCCTGCCCGTAGCCGAAGTACCACGTGCCCTTGAGCACGGTCGCCACGCGATCGTCCTTGTGCGAGTGCGCCTGGATCGTCATGTTCGGCCCCGCGCGCAGCGCGAGCACGTAGAGGCCCGGCTTGGTCGGGTCGCCCTTGAGTACGACGGTTTCGATGCCGCTGGCGCCGGACGTGCCCGCGCCACCCGCGTTCGCGGACGGCCACGGGATGTCCTCGAGCTTCAACGTGCCCGGGCCGCTGAGCCGTCCCTGCGCGGCGGTCGTGACGAGGGCCGCGGCGACGACGATCATCGTCACGGCGCCATAACGGAAAACGCGTGTCAAAGTCTGCATGTACAAGGCTCCTCGGTCGACACAATGCTCTCACAGCAGATATAATCCCGGCCTGCTTTTGAACAAAACCGCCCGTTCAACGTAAATACTGCCTGAGGGAATTCTGGAGGACGAAGAGATGCGCCGTATTGGATTGGGCCCGGCAGCGATTCGCTACGCGTTCGCCGTGGCGATTAGTGCGTATGCGGTCGTGGGATGGTTGTCGATGATCGGACATGCCGGGCAGGCGCGTGAGGTGACGGCCGGCGGGTCGTATTCGGCCGCGCAGGCAACCCGGGGCAAGACTCTGTACGGCGACCAGTGCGTTGCGTGCCACGGCGAGATGCTCGAAGGTGTCGTGGGTCCGCCGTTGACCGGTGACGACTTCCTGACCGACTTCGGCGGCCACTCCGTGAAGGAGCTCGCCGACAAGATTCGCACGACCATGCCGCAGCAGGCGCCGGGGACGTTGAGCGAGGCGCAGTCGATCGACTTGACCTCCTACATCCTGCAGAGCAACAAGTATCCGGCGGGCCCCGAGCTGACCGCCGCGACGATGGCGCAGCTCACGCTGCCGGCGGGCAAGGCCGCGCCCGCGGCTGCGGCCGTGAATACGAGTGGATTGCCGACGGTGACCGCGACCGCGAACCTCGCGCAATTCATGCGCGCCGTCACCTTCCCGAACGCGAACATCATCTTCAACACGCAGCTGTACGATCCCGGCAAGGAAAAGCCGAAGATGCCGATCCCCTATGACTACGTCCTCTGGGGCAAGACGGTGTATTACGGGTGGGAGGCGGTTGACGAGGCGATTCTCGCGCTGCGCGACACGTCGCCGATGCTGCTGCTGCCCGGACGCAGATGTCAGAACGGCCGGCCGGTGCCCATTCAGAATGCCGATTATCAGCAGGCGGTGAAGGACCTGGTCGCTTTCACCGACGAGCTGTGGAAGGCCGCGCAGACGCGCAACCAGGAGACGGTGAGCGATCTCTCCGAGAAGCTGAATAATACGTGCGCCAACTGCCACAAGGTCTATCGTGACGTGTCAGTGAGCGGAGGCGCGTCGACAGGCTCGCTCACCGCCGACCGCTGCAACGCGATGCCGAAGGGCGGCGGGGTGGCGCAGTAAACAGACACGGCGGGTCCGCCTTCGCCGGGCACCGGCGCTCGGCGGAACCCGCCCCACGTACGCTTTTCTTTTATCGAGCGCCGGGATCGATGCGATCGGGACGCTGACCCGGCTGCTGCACCGCCTGGCCGCGCAGCGGCGGCGGCGGCACCGCGTGGTCCGGCTCGTTCAGATACAGGTACTGATAGCGGATGCCGCGGCCGTCGTCACCGAGCCAGCCGATCGACTGCTGCATGATGGTCGGCGGCGGGAACCCCTTCGGCACCGTCGACTCGGCGATGATCAGCCGGTTCTTGTGCATGTAGGCCGACGCGAAGGTCCGCGACTGGTCCTTCAGGTTGGTGAACTGGATCTCCTGGCCGCCTACCATCTCCATGAAGTTGAACATCAGGTGCGTGACCTTCACGTCCTTGTCGGCGATCAGCCTGTCCATCGCGTAGGTGACGGCGCCGCGCACGTCGTTCTTCCAGTAGCCGTACCCGGTATCGCCGACGCCGATGCACGTCTCCGCACCCGGGGGGCACCTGGTCGCCTTCTCGACCAGCACGCGCTCGACCGGCGTGTAGTCGACAACGGTGAGGACGTGCTTCCCGCTGATGCCGCTGACGGTGTAGACCTTCGACGGCAGGTTGACGAAGTACTCCGTCAGCCACGTCCCCTCCGTCACCACCGGCTTGCCCGGGAAGGTGATCGTGAAGAAGTCCTCCTTGCTCGCGAACTCGGTGTAGTCCTCCTGCGCGAACGCGGGGGCGGAGATGGCCAGCAGCAGGGCCGATGTAAGAAGCGTTTTGCGAACGGACATGATTGCGTCTCCTGCCGGGTGCCTACCTGAAATCGACCGTCGTCTTCAGCGTGTTGCTGTCCGCCATCTTCGAGTCGCTCGCGCGGATCTCGAGATCGCAGCGCGCGCTGGGCGGCGGCGCGAACGGCTTCATCTGCGTGCGCGGGTTCGGAATCGCCGCGGTGACGACGCCGTTGGCAGCCTTCCCCTTCACGACCCCCGATTCGGGCTCGCCGCCGCACCCGAGGAAGAACCACACCATCGGCGCCGCGCCGATGTCGTTCGGCGTCTCGCTCATCGCGAACTGCAGCTGCACCGTCGGCTGGCTGACCTGCGCCGAGACGATCTTCACGTCCGAGATCTTCGGCACGTGCGCATAGACGGCAATCGGACGCGGCGCCGTCCGGCCATTCTGATTGACGGCGACGATCGTGCGGTTGCCCGGAGCGGCGTCGCCGGCGACGTCGACCGTGACCTCCCAGAACAGCGACCCTTCCCTGACGTCGCCGCGCTTGATGTCCTTCACCGTGATGCCCGCCGACGGGTTGATTTCCACGCCGGTGACGTCGCCGCGCCCCGGAACGCCGAGGTGCAGCACGTTGGTCTGCCCCGCCGCCAGCTGGGTCGGGAAGAAGCCCTCGATGACATTCGGCAGTCCCTGCGCGCGCGCCGCCGGCGCCCGCACGGTGACCGCGATCAACGCCGCCGCGAACATCAGCGCCGGTTTCATTTCGTCCCTGCCTGTTCCAATGCGATCACGCGCGCGGTCGCGCAGTCGTCCATGATCTCCCAGTAGCGCGCGCCGCGCTCCTTGCCGTAGAGCAGCGGGTTCGCCCCGCCCGGGTTCTTCCGGATCGTCTCCATGTCCGCCAGCGTGTCCTGGTAGATGCCCGGATGCGCGTTGAGGATCCCGTCGGCGCCCAGCCTGAGCGCGTAATCCCTGATCACGGTCTCCAAGCGGCTCAGCGACCCGCGGTTCGGGTGCTGGAGCCCGCCGCCGTGCAGCAGGACGACGTGCGGCTCGCCATGCCACTTCACGGGGATGAAGATGCCGAGCGTGCCCGGCGTGTGGCCGAACAGGTTCGTGAAGGTGAGCATCTCGTCGCCGAGCGTCAGCGTGTCGCCGTGCTTGATGTCGACGTCGCGCTGCGCGAGCGGCCGCTCCGGCTTCTGCGCGGGCAGCGTCGCGTCCCAGTCTTCCTTCGCCATCATCACGCGCGGGTGATACGTGCGCTGCAGGTAGTTGGCGCCGCCCGTGTGGTCCGTCTGCCCGGGATGGCCGTGCGACAGCACGATGTACTTGATCTGCGCGGGATCGAGGCCGACCTTCCGCATGCTCGGCACCAGGATGTCGCGCGCCTCCTCGGTGCTGTTCAGCGTGTCGATGAGAATCAGCCCCTGGGTCGTCGTGATGACGAACGCGCCCTGCGAGGCGAGCCCCATGAACCAGACGTTGTCGAAGATCTTCGTCGGCTCGACGGTGTAGTCCTTCAGCGGCGGCAGGCCGAGCCGTTCGCGCCTGAGCGCGGCGCGCTCGGGACCGGTGAACGAGCAGGTGTTCTCGAACTCGGCGGTGAGGTCGTCGCGCGCGAGCTGCTTCGCGGCGGCGACGAGCCGCTGCGCCTCGGCCGACGCCTCGAACTGCTGTTTCGTCGGGTAGATCGGCGGCCGTGCGGGCGCCGCCGGCCGGGGAGCCGCCTGCGCGGTGGGCGCGCCGGCCTTCGCGGTCTCGTCGGCAATGTACGTGTCCGCGACCTGCTTCAGCTTCACGAGCCACTGCTGCCACGACGCCGGATCGACGAACGGATTCGGCTCGCCGGGCTTGCGCGACTGGAGCCTGACCATCCGCTCGAACGTGCCGCCGTTGGGGTATGTCGACATCGCGAGATAGCTGTGAATCAACAGGCCGACCTGCACGTCGGGCTCGAGCTGCGCCACGCGGGCGACGCTCGCCTGGAACTTCTTGCCGCCCTCGACGCCGTCGCGCGGCTCGGGACCGCCGAACAGGAACGCCTTGTACGCCTTGCCGGCCTCGTGGACCGTGAATTCAAACGAGACGCTGCCCGGTGTGTGGCCGGGGGTGAGGTAGGCCTTGATCGACGTCTTGCCGAGCGTGATCACCTCGCCGTCCTTGATGACGAGGTCATTCGGTCCGCGCTGAACGGCGACGTTGAACGGCGGCGCCGTCTGCGGTTTGTCTCGATAGCCCTGGGCCACCTCATCGACCATCTTCCAGTCGGCCTCGCTCAACGCGATGCGGGCGCCGGAGAGCTGCTTGATGCGCGCCGCGCCACCGAAGTGATCGAGGTGGCCGTGCACCATCAGCACGTACTTGATGTCCTTCGGGTCGAATCCCAGGTTGCGGATGTTGTCGAGGACGTGATCGACGTACGGCTCCTGCGAGCTGTCGATCATGATGAGCCCGGCGGTCGTCGGAATCAGCCACGTGGAGACCGTGCCGACGCCGACGTGGTAGAGGTCGTCGAAGAGCTTGAAGCCCTCGAGGGACTTCTGGAACTCCGCATCGCGCGCGTGGGTGACGCGATAGGCGTAGCTGATTTCCATTCCCGCCGGCGCGGCTTGCTGTTGCGCGGCGGCCGGCTGCTGACCACCTTGACCGCGGCCACCGCCGCGTCCGCCACCACCCTGCGCGACGAGACCGACGCTGATCCCGGCAACGACGAGTGCGAGAACAAGTGTTCGTTTCATATGAATTGGAGGGCGGGTCCGCGTGGACCCGCCGGATTATGCGGGTAGGGCGGGTCCTCCCGGACCCACCGGATGCGCCAGCCTCAACGCGGTAATGGCTGGCCCTTGGTTTCGACGGTGAACGGCAGCAGGAACAGGCCGGCAAAGAGCACGATCGACGTCAGCGCGATGGGCGTGCCGATGTTGCCGAAGTGGTTCACGCCCGCGGCGATGAGGAACACCATCCCGACGCCGACGAAACGGCCGATCGAGCTGATGAAGCCCATGCCGCTGCCGCGGCTGCTCGTTTCGAACAGTTCCGGCAGCCACAGGGTGTACATCGCGAAGTTCGCCCCGGCCAGGCCGAGGAAGAACGTCATGATGAAGAAGATCTCCAGCGCGTTGGGTCCCATGATGAAGAACGCCCAGCCGAACGCGACGGCGGTCGTGACGGCGAGCAGCGACATGAACATCGCCATGGCGACGCGGCGGCCGTACTTCTCCGCCAGGATCGGCGCCAGGAGGCAGCCGATCACGGTGCCGATCGCCAGCACGGCGCCACCCCAGGACGCGGTGCGCGCGGCATCGGCCGCGGCGGCGCCGCTGCGCTGCGCTATCTGCGTAATCGCGGTCGGCACGTAGATGGAGCCCGCCCACTGGCCGATGATCGACACGAGGTAGACGAGCGACATGACGATCGTGCGGTTCTTGTACTTCGAGGTGAACAGCGCGCCGAACGACTTCGCAATCGACGGCTTCTTCGTCTTCTTCATCTCCTCGAACTTGTGCGACTCCTTGACGTTCGACATGATCCAGCCGACGAACAGCGCCGGCAGGCCGCCGAAGGCGAACATCCAGCGCCAGCCGAAGTTCGCCCCGATGGTGTAGTTGGCGATCGAGGCGAGCAGGAAGCCGACGTAGTAGCCCGTGTGGAGGTAGCCGGCAAACTTCACGCGGCGATCTTCGGGCAGCGACTCGGCGACGAAGGTCGAGCCGACCGGCTGCTCGCCGCCGAGGCCGAAGCCACAGAGGACGCGGAGGATCGCCAGCTGCCAGATGTTGGTGACGAGCCCGCACATCAGCGTAAACACGGAGTAGGCGATAATCGTCAGGGCCAGCGCCCGCACGCGGCCGATGCGGTCGCCGATCATCCCCCAGAACATCGAGAGACCCCACCCGGCGAGGAACATCGCAAACAGGAAGCTCCCCCAGACGCCGATGTTCGCGGTCGTGGCTTCGATACCGGACGCCGGCAGCAATTCGCGCAGCGCCGGGACGAGCACGAGCCCGTAGATGAACGCATCCATGCCGTCGAGCGTCCACCCGGCATAGGCGGCGATGAACCCTTTCTTCTGGTTCGTCGTCAGCGGTGTCTTGGTGCGGATCGGTTGTGTGTGCGTCGCAGGTACGGTCACCGCCATAGCTGTCGGACCCCCGGAAAGGTGTTAACGCGCTGAATTGTGCGGAAAAGTAGGCCCATTTTATGGGCGCTCCCCTTCTCGGTCAAGCAACCGCGCGCGCAGGTGCGGGTGCTGCAGCACGTCGCGATTGACGACAAATGCAGGGGTTTTCCCGTTCGCGACCGCGACGACCGAGCGGAACGCGCTCTCGGCGTTGTTCCGGAAGAACTCGTCCGTCCAGCAGATCGAGTGCGGCGTGACGATGACGTTGTCGAGCGCCAGCAGCGGGTTGTCCCGGCCGACGGGCTCGACCTCGAAGACGTCGAGCGCGGCGCCGGCCAGGCGCCGTGCGGCGAGCGCGGCGTAGAGCGCCTGCTCGTCGACGATGGGGCCGCGCGCGGTGTTGATGAAGTAGGCCGTCGGCTTCATCAGCGCGAACTCGCGCGCGCCGATGAAGCCGCGCGTCTCGGGCGTCAGCGGCGTGTTCACGCAGACGAAATCCGCCTCGCGGAAGACCGTCTCCTTGTCCGTGAGCCGCACGCGCAGCCGTGCCGCGTCCTCCGCCTTCGCGTACGGATCGTACGCGAGGTGCACCATCTCGAGCGGCGCGAGCAGGCGGAACAGCTCGCTGCCGATGTTGCCGACGCCGATCGATCCGACCGTGCGGCCGGTGAGCCCCACCCCCATGTGGCTGGTCGTCTCGCTCCAGCGCCCGCTGCGCGCCAGCGAGTCTTTGGTGGCGACCTTGTGCGACAGCGCGAGGATGAGGGCGAGGATGCTCGTCGCGACCGGCCGGCGCACGCCGTCAGGGGTGTTGGTGAGGATGACGCCGTTGCCCGTGCACGCCTTGACGTCGACGCTGTCGTAGCCGACGCCCATGCGCGCGACGATGCGGACCCGGCTGTCGGGGCCGGACACCACGGCGGCGGGCACCTTCGGATTGAGCACGCACAGCGCGTCGTACTGCGCGCCGTGCGCCGCGGTCAGCTCCTTGACGTCGTCCGGGATGAACTCCCACGGCAGCTTCGCGGCGTCGAAGATCTGCAGCGCGTGCGGGTCGAAGATGGAGGTGCCGTCGGCGCGGAGCGTGTCCCGCGTGATGCCGACCCGAAAGTTCATTTCATGGGGCCGGCGAACTTCTCGGGGTTCTTCGCGTACCACTGCTCGTACATCTCACGCCCGTTCCAGACGAGCACGCCCTTCTGCTTCAAGACGTGGTCGTAGATCTGCTCGAGGTACTTGAACGCGTGCGGCTGGCCCGCCGCATACGGATGGATGGCGATCGAGAAGACCTTCGGCCGCTTCTCGCTTTCCTTGTACAGCTGATCGAAGCAGTCGATGCACTTGCGGGCGAAGTACGGCGCCTCCTGCGTCTGCACCGCGAGCGTCGTCACGTCCTGGCACTCGATCGGGTAGGGCAGCGTGACGAGCGGGCCGGCCTTGGTCGACAGGCGCGTCGGCTCGTCGTCGTACGGGTATTCGCAGGTGTACTTGAGGCCCGCGGCGGCGAGGTAGTCGGACGACTGGAACGTCTGGCCGAAGCCGGGGCTGAGCCAGCCGATCGGCCGTTGGCCCGTGTGCTTCTGCAGGATGTCCAGCGTCTTCTGGATCATCTCCTCGGGCTCGTGCTCGACGTGTATCGGCTGCTGGTCGTAGCTGTGGCCGACCATCTCCCATCCCGCTTTCGCGGTGGCCTCCGCGATGCGCGGGTAGTCGATGCAGACGCGGCCGTTGATCGAGAGCGACGGCTTGATGCCGAGCCGCTCGAACAGCTCGTAGAAGCGCCAGAAGCCGACGCGGTTCCCGTACTCGTGCCATGCCCAGTTGCCGACGTCCGGGAATCGGACCTGTCCCTGCGGCGGCATGAGGAGCATGCGCGGCATCGGCCGCGTGATGTCCCACACCTCCACGTTGACGATGGTCCAGAAGATGATGCGGTTGCCGCCGGGCAGCGGCGGCAGCGGCGGGCGGTCGGCGATTGCTGAATAGGGTCCGCGTTCGCGAGGTTGTGCCATCGGAGCAAAGAAAAAGGCCGGGCGAAGCCCGGCCAAAATGTAAGGGGCGGGTCGTCAGACCCGCCCGGACGCCCGGGGATTTCTAGAAGTCTTTCGGCAGTGCCGCGTTGTTGCCGTCCCAATCCTTGATCGTGCCGTCCTTCGCTTTCAGGAAGCCGAGGAGGCACCCGTTGGAACCGTCGCGCAGCACGTGGCAGCGCGCCTTGATGGTGTCACCGGGAGCGACGTATTCCTTCGACACGCCGATCCGCTCGAGGCCATTGCGACCCGTCGCTTCGAGCGCCCAGATCTGCGCCTCGCCGCCCTTCGGATCCTTCACCTCGAGGTAGACCCACGAGTGCGGCAGCAGGAGGTGCACTTCCTTGACCACGCCCGTGATGTCGGTGAATGAATCGACATAGTTGCCGTGGGAGTGGTGTGCCCCGGCCGGCAACGCGAACAGGACCGAAACAATCGCCGCAAGACCTAATCTAGACCGCATTTTCAGCCTCCAAGTACAACGATGGCCGCCCCGGGCGTTGAGGACAGGATTCTATACGGCTAATTTCGACGTTTGCAAGGGTCCAGATGTTCCGCTCTGGTATACCATCCGCCGGTACGTGGGCCGGGTGCCCTGACGCGACCCGCCGTCCCCGCGCCGCGGAACCCGGCGCAACCCGAGGATACACATGGCGCAGATCTCATTGAAAGTCAACGGAATGACCCGCGTCGTGGACACCGACCCGACCACACCGCTGCTCTATGTACTCCGCAACGACCTCGACCAGCACGGTCCGCGGTTCGGCTGCGGCCTCGCCCAGTGCGGCGCCTGCACGGTGATTGTCGACGGCACCGCCGTCCGCTCGTGCACGATGCCGGTCGCCAACGTCGGCAATAAGAACGTCCTGACGCTCGACGGGCTGGGAACGGTCGAGAAGCCGCATCCGCTGCAGGCCGCGTTCATCGAGGAGCAGGCCGCGCAGTGCGGCTACTGCATGAACGGCATCCTGATGACCGCGAAGGTGCTGCTCGACAAGAACTCGAATCCGAGCGACGCCGACATCAAGCGCGCCCTCGACCCCGTGCTCTGCCGCTGCGGCAGCCACCTGCGGGTCATCCGCGCGATCAAGCGGGCGGCACGCACGCTCCAGGCACGCGCGTAGCGCAAAGGAGCAGCCAATGACATTCACACGGCGCGAGCTCCTCAAGGGCGGCGCACTCGTCGTCAGCTTCAGTTTTCTCTCGCCGTTGTCGAAGGCGTTCGGCCAGGCGACGGCCCATATCGACCCGTACGGCAACCCCGACTATCTCGACCCGCGCCAGCTCGATTCGTGGGTAGCGGTCCGCGAGGACGGCACCGTGATCGTCTCGACGGGCAAGGTCGATCTCGGCACCGGCATCGAGACCGCGCTCGCGCAGATCGCCGCCGACGAGCTCGACGTGCCGTTCGCGCGCGTGCACATGCAGATGGGCCACACGGCGAAGACGGTGGACCAGGGACGCACGGCGGGCAGCAACACCATCCAGGCGGCCGGACCTCACCTGCGGCAGGCGACGGCCGCCGCGCGCGTCGAACTGCTGAAGATGGCATCCGCGCGCCTCGCTGTGCCCGTCGAACGGCTGGCGGTGGCCGACGGGGTCGTCAGCGACACGGCGAACCCGTCGAAGAGCGTGTCGTACGCCGCGCTCGTCGGCGGACGCACGTTCAACATCACGATCCCGGTGACCGGGCAGCAGGGCGGCCTGCAGGTCGCGCCGGCGATCAAGGCGAAGAAGTACACCGAGTACAAGGTCGTCGGCACCCCGGTGCAGCGCGTCGATCTGCCCGCGAAGCTGACCGCGACCTTCACCTACATCACGGACGTGAAGCTGCCCGGCATGCTGCACGGCCGCGTGATCAGGCCGGCGACGACGATCTCGAAGCCGCTGCGCGTGGACGAGAGCTCGATCGCGAACATCAAGGGCATCGTCAAGGTCGTGCAGGAAGGCACCTTCATCGGCGTCGTCGCGCAGACGGAATGGGCCGCGATCCAGGCGGCGAAGAACCTGAAGGTGACGTGGTCGACGCCGGCGCCGCTGCCCGCGACGCGCGAAGCGGTGGACGCGTACCTGACCACCACGAAGAGCTTCGCCGACAACGGGCCGATGCCGACCGGGAACACCGAGGCGGCGTTCGCGCAGGCCGCGCGCACCTTCGAAGCGGCCTATCACTGGCCGTTCCAGAACCACGCGATGATGCTGCCGTCGTGCGCGGTCGCCGACGTGCAGGCCGACGGTGCCGGTGGTGGCAGCGTGACCATCTGGACCGGCGCGCAGGGTCCGTTCACGACGCGCGATCGCGTGTCCGACATGCTCGGCCTGCCGAAGCGCAGCGTGATCGTGAACTGGGTGGAGCACGCGGGGTGCTACGGCCGCCTGACGTCGGACGACGCGGCGGAAGACGCGGTGCTGCTGTCGCGCGCCGTCGGCAAGCCGGTCCGCGTGCAGTGGAGCCGCGCGGACGAACACATCTGGGAACCGAAGGGCCCGCAGCAGCTGATGAAGGTGCGCGTCGGCGCCGACGCGCAGGGACGGATGCTGGCGTGGGAGTACAACGGGCGCACGTTCCCGTGGACCGAAGCGCAGGGCACGCCGCAGCTCGGCGAGCGCCAGATCGGACAGAAGAACACGGCGCCGTATCCCGCCAACCCGGTGGGCGCCGGCGCGGTGGCGCAGCTCTACGACATCCCCAATCAGAAGGTCACCGCGGCCTACGTCCCGTGGCCACAGGACGACCCGACGCCGCTGCGCACCAACCCGCTTCGTTCGCCGGGCGAGCCGGCCGGGTGGTTCGCGAGCGAGAGCATGGTCGACGAGGTGGCCGCGGCGTACGGCGTCGACGCGCTCCAGTTCCGGCTGCGCCACCTGGCCAACGACGCGCGCGCGACCGAGCTGCTGCAGGCGACGGCGAAGCAGGCCGCGTGGAGAGAACGCGCGTCACCCTCGCCGGAAGCCGGTGCCGCGAAAGCAGCCGGCCGCGGCATCGCGCTCATCGCGCGCGGCCCGACGCTGGTCTGCGCGATCGCGGAGGTCGAGGTCGAGCGCGCCACGGGCATCGTCGCCGTGAAGAAGATGACGATGGGGCACGACTGCGGGTTGATCATCAATCCCGACGGGTTGAAATTTCAGATCGAAGCCAACGTGATGCAGGGCGTCAGCCGCGCGTTGATCGAGGAAGTGAAGTGGGACGCGACCGGCATCAAGACGGTGGACTGGCGCACGTACCCGGTCATCACGTTCGCGAGGGTGCCCGACGTCGACATCGTGTTGATCAACCGTCCCGAGCGTCCTGCGTCGGGTTCCGGTGAGCCGGGCATCGTGCCGCTCTTTGCCGCGATCGGCAACGCCATCTTCGACGCGGTCGGCGTGCGGCTGCGCGAAGGCCCCTTCACGCCACAGCGCGTGAAGGCGGCGCTCCAGGCGAGGACGACGGCAACGACGGCGCGTCTGTAGGGCCGACCGGCCCGCCTTCGCGCGCAGGCGACGGCGCGGTGGGCCCTACGAGATCCGCGGGCGGGATCACGAAATTGCGAGTCCGCCCCTTCACGCTTTCGCGCCGCAGGCGAACGCGCCCTTCCGAAATCACGCATTTGCCGCCAGTTACGAAGACCCCTCCCGGGTACGCGCCCGCGGCACCCTGTTTGCGCTCTACGGGCGGTCCAAGGAGGACTTCATGGCCTCGAAGAAGGCAATGCGCTTTACCGGCAACCGTACGGCGGCGATCGGTCTCATCGTGGTGTGTATCGTGGGAACGGCGATCCTGATCGCGGCGCGTTCGTCGGAACCGACAAGCGCGGCGTCGGTCGCGCCGGCCAGCACGGTGGCCGCGGCGGCGTCAAACGACGCGGTGCCCGCGCGGGCACAGAAAGCGGCCAGCGCGCCTGCAGCGCACCCGCAGGCGGGCGACGCGGCCAAGGCCGAACCGGCCCCGGAACGCGTCACCATCGTGGGCTGCCTCGAGCAGGACAACGAGTCGTTCCGGCTGAAGAACACGACCGGCGACGACGCGCCGAAGGGGCGCAGCTGGAAGTCCGGGTTCCTCAAGAAGAGCTCGAAGAGCATCGAGCTGGTTGACGCCCGCCATCGGATGAACCTGGCCGGCCACGTGGGCGAGCGCGTCAGCGTGACGGGCATGCTCGCGGACCGGGAGCTCCAGGGCTCCTCGATCAAGCGCCTCGCCGAATCCTGCGAATAAACCCGCCAAATCCGTGCGCCGGGACGCGAGATCTGCTTGCGTCCCGGCGCCGCTCGTGACAATCTTTCGCCCTCCCGCCTTCGCTCCTTGAGCTTCGGCGGGGCAAGCTTAGGAGGGCGGAAGATGAGGAAGCTCGCTGGGAACCGGACCCTGGTCCTTGGTGCAAGCGTCGTTGCCCTTCTCGTCGCGCTCGGCATCTCGCAGGCCGTGCTCGACCGCTCCGCGGCGGCACAAAGCAAGGGCGCCGTCCAGGCGCCGCGCTTCGAAGTCGATCCGCTGTGGCCCAAGCCGCTGCCGAACCACTGGGTCCTCGGACCGACCATCGGCGTCTGGGTCGACACCGACGATCACGTCTGGATCATCCACCGCAGCTCCGCCACGCTCGCCAACAACGAGAAGACGCTCGAGACCAAGCAGGGCGAATGCTGCGCCGGCGCGCCGCCGGTGCTCGAGTTCGACCAGGACGGCAACCTGCTTCGCCACTGGGGCGGTCCCGGCCAGGGCTACGAATGGCCCGACTCCAACCACGGCATCTTCATCGACCACAAGGGGAACGTCTGGATTGGCGGCAACGGCGGACCCGACTCGCAGATCCTCAAGTTCACCAAGGACGGCAAGTTCCTGCTGCAGGTCGGCAAGAAGGGCGCGCGCCGCAAGGCGGGCGCCGGCGCCGGCAACCAGGAAGGGCAGGTCGCCGGCTTCGTCGGCGGCAGCAACGATCAGGAGAGCTTCGGCCGCGTCGCCAAGATCTTCGTCGACGCGAAAGCGAACGAAGCCTATGTCGCGGACGGGTATCTGAACAAGCGCGTCGCCGTGCTCGACGCCGACACCGGCAAGATGAAGCGCTACTGGGGCGCCTACGGCAACAAGCCGGATGACACGCCGCTGCCTCCGTACAACCCCGCCAACCCGCCCGCGCAGCAGTTCTACAACCCCGTCCACTGCGCCGACATGTCGGTGGACCGCTTCATCTACGTCTGCGATCGCGTCGGCGATCGCCTGCAGGTCTTCACGCCCGAGGGCAAGTTCGTCAAGGAGCAGTGGTACGAGAAGAACACGCTGAACGCCGGCTCGGTGTGGGACATCGCGTTCTCGAAGGACGCCCAGCAGAAGTACATCTTCATGGCCGACGGCGTGAACGAGAAGGTGAAGATCATTGATCGCCAGACGCTGCAGGAGCTGACGACGTTCGGCGACGGCGGTCGGCAGCCGGGACAGTTCTACGGCGTGCACAGCATCGCGATCGATTCGAAGGGGAACCTCTACACGACTGAAACGTACGAAGGCAAACGGCTGCAGAGGTTCATGTACAAGGGCATGGCCGCGGTAACGAAGGACAACCAGGGCGTGGTCTGGCCGACGGCACGAGGCACACGGTAGACGGCACGTCGAAAGCGAGGCTCAACATGAGGAAGCTGGCGCGGAACCGCACGGTACTCATCGGTGCGAGCGTTCTCGGGCTCCTGGTCATCCTCGGCATCACGCAGGCGTCACTCGACCGAACGGCCGACGCGCAGAGCAAGGCCGCGGTCCAGGCGCCGCGGTTCGAAGTCGATCCGCTCTGGCCGAAGCCGATGCCGAATCACTGGGTGCTCGGACAGACGATCGGCGTCTTTGTCGATCCCGACGATCACGTCTGGATCGTGCATCGTGGCTCGTCGACGCTCGCCGACAACGAGAAGGGGATCGAGAAGAAGACCGCGGAGCTGTGCTGCGCGGGCGCCCCGCCGGTCCTCGAGTTCGACCAGGCGGGTAACCTGCTGCGGCACTGGGGCGGCCCCGGCCAGGGCTACGAGTGGCCCGACGGCAACCACGGGATCTTCATCGACCACAAGGGGAACGTCTGGATCGGCGGCAACGGCGGCCCCGACTCGCACATCCTGAAGTTCACCAAGGACGGCAAGTTCGTCCTGCAGATCGGCAAGAAGGGTGCGCGCCGCAAGGCGGGCGCCGGCGCCGGCAACCAGGAAGGACAGGTCGCCGGGTTCGTCGGCGGCAGCAATGACCCGATGAACTTCGGGCGCGTCGCGAAGATCATCGTCGACCCGAGGGACAACGAGGCCTACGTGGCCGACGGCTACCTGAACAAGCGCGTCGCGGTCCTCGACGCCGACACGGGCAAGATGAAGCGCTACTGGGGCGCGTACGGGAACAAGCCGGACGACACGCCGCTGCCGGCGTACGACCCCGCGGCCAAGCCGGCGCAGCAGTTCTACAACCCCGTGCACTGCTCGGATATCTCCGTCGATCGGTTCATTTACGTCTGCGACCGCGTCGGCGATCGCCTGCAGGTGTTCACGACCGAGGGCAAGTTCGTGAAGGAAGGCTTCTTCGCGAAGAACACGAAGGGCTCGGGCGCGGTATGGGACATCGCGTTCTCGAAGGACCCGCAGCAGAAGTACATCTACATGGCCGACGGCATGAACGACATCGTCCGCATCGTCGATCGGCAGACGCTGCAGGAGCTGACCAGCTTCGGCGACGGCGGGCGGCAGCCCGGCCAGTTCTACGGCGTGCACAGCATCGCGACCGATTCGAAGGGGAACATCTACACGACGGAGACCTGGGAAGGAAAACGTCTGCAGCGGTTCCTCTACAAGGGGATGGGCCCCGTGGCGAAACCGCACCAGGGCACGGTCTGGCCGGGATCGAACTCGACGAAGTAGGGCTGTGCACCTCTCCAGGGCGGTGCGTCTCGCCGCCCTTTCCCTCATCGTCTTCGTGACGGGCATTGCGCGGGTGTCGGCACACGACATCCCGCGCGACGTCACCGTGCAGGCGTTCGCCAAGCCTGACGGACACACCTTCCGCCTGCTCGTCCGCGTTCCCATGAAAGCGATCATGGACATCGAGTTCCCGCGGCAGGACCGCGACTACATGGATCTCGATCGGATCGATCAGTCCCTGCGCGACGCGTCGATGATCTGGCTCGCGCGCAAGGTCGAGCTCTACGAGGAGGACAGGCTCGTCGGCGATCCGCGCATCCTGTCCACGCGCGTCTCGCTCGAGTCGGACCGATCGTTCGACACCTACGAGCACGCGCTCGCGCACGTCACGGGTCCCGCGCTGACCAGCGCGACGACGCTCTTCTGGGAGCAGGGGATGCTCGACGTGCTGTTCGAGTACCCCATCGAGTCGGATCGATCGCACTTCGCCATCCACATGGCGTTCGACCGGCTGGGCATCACCGTCGTGACCGCGCTGCGCTTCCTGCCGCCAGGCGGCGCCGTGCGGGCGTACGAGCTCGAGGGCGACGCCGGGCTCGTGCCGCTCGACCCGCGCTGGCACCAGGCGGCGCTGCGGTTCGTCACGCTCGGGTTCTTCCACATCCTCGACGGCACCGATCACCTGCTCTTCCTGTTCTGCCTGGTGATTCCGTTCCGGCGCATCTGGACGCTCGTCCCCATCGTGACGGCGTTCACCGTCGCGCATTCGATCACGCTCATCGCCGCCGCCTACAACTACGCGCCCGGCGCGCAGTGGTTTCCGCCGCTCATCGAGACGTTGATCGCGACCTCCATCGTCTACATGGCGCTGGAGAACATCGTCGTCGTGACGCCGCGGCGCCGGTGGCTCATCACGTTCCTGTTCGGCCTCGTGCACGGCTTCGGGTTCTCGTTCGGCCTGCAGCACACGGTGCAGTTCGCCGGCTCCTACCTGCTGACGTCTTTGCTCTCCTTCAACGTCGGCGTGGAGCTCGGCCAGCTGCTCGTGCTCGTGCTCATCGTCCCCGCCCTCGACGTGCTCTTCCGCTTCGTGGTCGCGGAGAGAATGGGGACGATCATCCTCTCCGCGCTCGTGGCGCACACCGCCTGGCACTGGATGGTCAATCGCTACGGCGTGCTGCGCCAGTTCCCGTGGCCCACCGTCACGGCAGCGGATGCGGCGACCGCGATCCGATGGGTGATGGCTCTGATCGCGGTGCTCGCGACCGCCTACCTCCTGTCGCGGGCAGCAGCATCGGCACGCGCGTCCGGTACTCCTGATACGCCGAGCCGTATTCCGAAATAAGGTCGCGTTCCTCGAACTGAATCGCCAGGACGATGTACGCCGTCGTGGCGACGGCGAAGACGAGGTGCGCGAGCGTCATCGTCGGCGTCATCCAGAACGCCAGCAGGAACCCGAAATACAGCGGATGCCGGACGTACTCGTACGGCAGCGGCGTACGGAACTCGATGCGCGTGTACGGCTTTCCGATCAGCGGCAGCCAGACCTGGCGAAGGCCGAACAGGTCGAAGTGGTTGATGAGGAACGTCACCACGAGGACCGTGCCCCACCCGGCGGCGAACAGCGCCCAGAGCACGGCGCGGATGAACGGATTGTCGACCGTCCAGACCTCGATGCCGATCGGCCGCCACTGCCAGAAGAGCAGGATCAGCGCCAGGCTGGCGAAGAGGACGAAGGTCGACCGCTCGATCGTCCACGGCACGATCTGCGTCCACCAGTCCTTGAACCAGCGCCGCGCCATGACGCTGTGCTGGACGGCGAAGACGGTCAGCAGCGCGGCGTCGATGGCGAGGGCGAGCGCCAGCGGCGTTTGCGCCGGGCCGTCGAGGCGCGTCGGCACGGCGAAGCCGCCAACGAAGGCGATGGCGTAGAGGAACGTCACCAGGAACACGAGGTAGGCGGCCGCGCCGTAGGCGAAAAATACAAGTCGTTTCAACACGTTCATCCTCCTTCTGCGAGTGTGGGCAGGATGAAGGGCGGAGGCGACGGCCGCCATGGGCGTTCTGTCCCGAATTGGATAGAATCGCCGGCCAGATCGCGGGACAAACGTCCCGCCGGTTCGGAATGACGACGTCCTCGAAGTTTCGCCAGCGGGTTCATTACGCGCACGCGTCGGACGGCGCTCGCCTGGCATGGGCCGAGTCCGGCGACGGTCCCGTCGTCGTCAAGGCCGCCAACTGGCTGTCGCACCTCGAGTACGAGTGGGAGAGCCCGGTCTGGCGGCACTGGATCCGGTTTTTCTCGGAACACTTCCGCTTCATCCGCTTCGACGAACGTGGATGCGGGATGAGCGAGTGGAAGCCGGATGACCTGTCGACGGAGCGCTGGACCGCGGATCTCGAAACCATCATCGACGCGGCGCGCCCCTCCGGCCCCGTGACGCTGCTCGGCATCTCGCAGGGCGCGGCCACGTGCGTCTCGTACGCGGTGCGGCACCCGGAGCGCGTGGCGCGGATGATTTTCTACGGCAGCTACGCGCGCGGGAAGATGCGCCGCGGCCCCTCGGTCAGCGAACGTGAATATCGCGCGATGATCGAGCTGGCACGCATCGGGTGGGGGCGCGACAACCCCACCTTCCGCCAGGTGTTCACGTCACGCTTCATCCCGGAGGCGACGCACGAACAGGTGCAGTGGTTCAACGATCTGTGCCTGAAGACGGCGACCGGCGAGGTCGCGGCCGCGCTGTTCGAGGCGCGCGCGGTCGTGGACGTCTCCGACCTGCTCGGCCAGGTGCGCGTGCCCACGCTCGTGCTGCACGCGCGCAACGACGAGATGACGTCGATCGACGAGGGGCGCCGGCTCGCCGCGGGGATCGCCAACGCCGAGTTCGTCGAGCTCGACTCGCGCAATCACATCCTGCTCGAGCACGAGCCCGCGTGGCAGCGGTTTCAGGAGGCGGTGCTGGAGTTCACCGGCGGAGCTGCCGTGCGGCAGGAGTCGGTGTTCGCGTCGCTCTCGTCGCGCGAGCGGCAGGTGCTGGCGTTGATCACCGAGGGATTGAGCAACACCGACATCGCCGATCGTCTCGCCATCAGCGAGAAGACGGTGCGCAACCACACGTCGAACGTCTTCGACAAGCTCGGTGTCTGGTCGCGTGCGCAGGCGATCGTCTTCGCGCGCGATCACGGCTTTCGTTGACATCTGCCGACGGCTCGTCGGCGTGAGCGGCCGGATGCGGCCTATCGGCAGGATGCCAACTCCCAAGGATGAATCACCTTGGGAGTTGGAAGTTGGCACGTGGACCGTGCGGGTGAGCCGGAGCGGTCTCTAGTTCGTTCCCGAAGACGTCCGCACGTACTTGTTGAACCACTCGATCGTGCGGTTCCACGCGAAGTCCGCGGCCGCCTTGTTGTAGCGCTCGGGCGTCGCGTCGTTGTTGAACCCATGCACGGCGCCCTCGTAGATGTGCCCTTCGTGCGGCACGCCGGCGGCGGTCAGCTGCTTGTCGTAGTCGGGCCAGGTCATCGCCAGCCGCGTGTCGAGCGCGCCGTGATGCACCAGCACCGCCGCCTTGATCTTGGCGACGTCGGCCGCCATCGGCGGGCCGCCGTAGAACGGCGCCACCGCGGCGATGTCGGCGCCGAGGCGGACGGCCAGCGTGTTGGCGATGCCGCCGCCGAAGCAGAAGCCGGTCGCGCCGATCTTGCCGCTGCAGTCGGGGCGGTTCTTCAGCCAGTACGCCGCCGCGACGAAGTCCTCGGTCATCTTGTTGCGATCGACCTTGCCGAACAGCTCGCCGCCCCGCACGTCGTCACCGGGGTAGCCGCCGACCGAGGTGAGGCCATCGGGCGCGAACGCCATGAAGTTCATCAACGCGAAACGGCGCGCGACGTCTTCCATGTGGGGATTCAAGCCGCGGTTTTCGTGGACGATCAGCACCCCCGGCAGCTTCATGTCGAGGACGCTCTTGGGACGCGCGAGATAGCCCTTGATGGTGCCGTTGCCCATCGGCGACTGCACGGTTTCGTAGCTGGTCTTCAGCCGCTCGTCGGTCTTGGAGACCTGCTGCGCGGCCGCGTAGTCGGGCATGAGCATGTCGATGATGGTGCCGGCCGCCAGCCCGCCCACGGCGAATTTCTTCGCGCCGTCGAAGAACTCCCGGCGGCTGATGTGGCCGTGAATGAACTCGTTATAGAGCTGCACCGCTTCCGCAGGCAGCTTCGGTTTTCTCGGTTCCATCTCGCTCTCCTCTTGAATATCCGGATGCTGCGCGTCCGGCCGCCTCTCAGCGGCAGCGCAAAGCGCAACGCGGCTTGTCCCCCGTAGCGCGCAGCGCGAAGGCGGAAAGAATACATCAAACCGTTGACAATCGGGTGGAGCGGACAATAATTCACCCGGCGAGTCCCGCGCGCAGCCGGGCCGGAAACAGACGCTTCATTCGGAGAACATCATGTCGAAATTCTCGACCCTCCCGTCGGCGGTGATCGGCGCCGTACTCCTCGCGAGTATCTCCGTCGTCGCCCAGTACAAGATGACCGTCAACGCGGACCGGCTCGTCAACGCGCAGAACGAGCCGCAGAACTGGCTCATGATGAACGGCGACTACGGCGCGACGCGCTACTCGAAGCTGACGCAGATCAACCGGGAGAACGTGAAGAACCTGCGCATGGTCTGGGCGCTCGCGCTCGGCGGCATGCAGGACGTCGGGCAGAACGGGCCCGAGAACGAGGTCAACCCGCTCATCGACAACGGGTTCATGTACACGACCGACGGGTGGGGGACGCTCTACAAGATCGACGCGCGCGACGGCATGAAAGGCTCCTTCGCCTGGGTCGCCGACCCCGGCGTGAAGCACCAGGGCAACCCGCCGCGGACACGCGGCATCGCCCTGTGGGAGGATCTCGTCATCGCCAACATTCCCGACGGCCGCGTGATTGCGGTCAACCGCGACACCGGTGAAATCGTCTGGGACAAGATGATCGCGAAGACGGACGAATTCGGGAGCCGCGAACGATTCTTCGCGGCGCCGATTACCGCCGACGGCAAGGTGATCATCGCCAACGGCGCCGGCGACGGAAAGACACGCGGCTGGATCGCCGCGCTCGAGGCGCGCACCGGCAAGGAGCTGTGGCGCTGGTACGCGATTCCGAAGCCGGGTGATCCGGGCAGCGAAACGTGGAAGGACAAGAACAACGCGTGGAAGACCGGCGGCGCCGGACTCTGGCAGACCGGGACCTACGACCCGGCGACCAAGCTCACCATCTGGGGAACGGGCAATCCGATCCCGCAATATGATCCGCAGGCGCGGCCCGGCGACAACCTCTACACCAACGCCGCCGTCGCGCTGAACATCGACACCGGCAAGCTCGCCTGGTATTTCCAATACACGCCGAACGACGCGTGGGACTACGACGAGGTCGGCATCCACATGCTGTACGACACGACGATCGACGGCGTCGCGCGGAAGGTCGTCGGCCACTTCGCGCGCAACGGCTTCTTCTACACGCTCGATCGCACCAACGGCAAGTTCATCAAGGGGACGCAGTACGTCAACGATCTGAACTGGACGAAGGGACTCAATCCGAAGACCGGGATGCCCCTTGAATACGACCCGAAGCTGGATGTCCAGATCTACAACCCCGAGGCGAGGGCGCTGCGTGGCGACGGCCTGAAACGTACGTGTCCGACGTGGCATGGCGGCATCGCGCACCAGCCCACCGCCTACAACCCGGTAAAGAACATCGCCTACGGTGTCGGCATCGAGGGATGCTTCTCGACCAACGGCGCGGCGGTCGCGTTTCGGTCGGCCAACGGGGGCATCGACGACAAGAACAGCGAGAAACGGACGTTCTCGAGCGACCTGTACTACGGCTCGGTCACCGCGTTCGACACGGTGAAGCACAAGGTCATCGCGAAGGCGGTCACCGACATCGAGATTCGGTCGGGTGCGACCGATACTGCGGGCGGGGTGGTGTTCACGGCGCTGCAGGATGGCTGGGTCGTGGCCTACAACGACGAGACGCTCGAGGAGCTGTGGCGCTTCAACGTCGGCACGGCGCTCAAGGGCGCGCCGGTGACCTACGCGATTGGCGCGAAGCAGTACCTCGCGGTGCAGGCCGGCGGGCGGCACCTGCATCCGGTGAAGTTCGACGGCTTCCAGGACGCGAGCTATATGTTCGTGTTCGCGCTGAATTAGGGGCAGGAGGCAGGGGGCAGGGGGCAGGGCGCAGGAGGTGGCAGAACCTCAGGTGGCAGGCTGGACCTGCTCCCTACTGCCACCTGCCCCCTGCCACCTGCCACCTATTTGAGATCGCGGCAGATGTCCTCGTCGCCGCCCCAGAACTCCACGCACTTGGCGTGATCCATCCGCCCCTTGCCGACGATGCGCGCCGTCATGAAGTCGACGATCAGCTCGATTTCACGCGCCTGCAGCGTCGCCGGCGGATCCGGCATCCGGGTGGGATACGCCTTCAGGTCCGCCTGCGTTTTGCCGTAGCAGCGCCCGTCGCTGTAGGCAAACTTGTCGAACGCCGGCATCTGCGAGTTGAGCCGGCCGCACTTGATCGTCATGACGAGGCCGGCGCGGGGGATCTTCGTCTCGCGCAGGTTCGCGCCGTCCGGCATCTGGTTGTCGGTCTTGTGGCCGTCGCCGCTCCAGCCGTGACACGCCTGGCAGTTCCCCTTCTGCTCGAACAGGCGGCGGCCCTCGGCCAGGTCGCTGGCGTCAACCTGCCTCGCCGCAGCCTCGGGCGAAGGCGGGGGCGCCGCGGCGGACTGCGCCGTCACGCGCGCGTTCGATGCCGACGCGAGCGCGACGAGCAGCGCCGCCGCAACCGTCACCGAGGAGCGCATCACCGGGTTCCGCTGGTGGTGGCGCTCTGCCAGACGCGCATCATGCGGTCGAAACTGGGCTGCGCGTCTTCCTGCAGCAGGAGACGCCGCGCGACGAGATCGTCGATCGCCTTCTTCGCCGCCGCGGCGTAGGCATCCGCCGACGCGTAGCGCTCCTCGATCGACGGACGCGGATCGCCGGACGCCATCCGCTCGGCCTTCGTCTTCGCGAACCCAATCATCTGGCCGGTGCCCTCGCAGCCGTCGCCGGCCTGCGCGCCGGCGCGAAGCGACCAGCCGGTGTAGGTCGCGAGCGGCACGGTCACGTCCGGCAGCCGGACGCCCGCGATGTCGTTGCCGTCGGCGTCGGTCTTCGGCACGAAGGTCGGATAGATCGGGCCGTTCGCCGGGTTCTCGAACATCGGCGGCTTGATGACCGGCGGGTTGATGGTGGCGATGCCGGTCTTGTAGTAGTCGGGGCCGTAGTTGAGCAGGTAGCGCGTCGATTTCAGCCCCGTGTAGCTGACGCCCGGAATCTTCGGGAAGCCCTGCGCCGCCTGCGGCAGCGCGGGCACGAGCGTCCCGTCGGCGAGGCGCGGCACCGAGGTCGGCGGCGGCGCGATCCCCTTGGTGGACCACTGGTCGAGCGCGTCCCACAGCGCGCGCTGCACCGGACCGGAATCGAGCGGGTTGCCGAACTGCTGGCAGGCGCCCTTCGCGGCCGCGTTGCCGGTGCCGTGCTGCATGCTCGACATGAAATAGAGCCGCGCCATCGGATGATCGGGCAGGTCCGTCTTCCCCGCGGGATCGGTGTGGAAGAGCGACGCGCCCTTCACCCAGTACTCGTTGGCGGAGTAGATCTCCATCGCCAGCGGGCAGGTGTTGGTCTTCGAGCACGCGTCGTAGCGGCCGGCGGTCTTGCCGCTGATCGGATCCTTCAGCCGCTGGTTCGCAAACGGGAAGACGCCTTCGGCGTACAGCTGATCCTGGCGGTTGCGCTCGGTGCGGCCCGGCTGCGAGAACCGGCTGTTCATGTTGATGCCGTCCGCCGCGGCGATCCACTGCAGCATCCCGTCGAACACGATCTTGCCGTTCTCGGCCTGGTTGAAGCCGTGCGTGCGGAAGTCGTTCAGCATGCGCCCGGGCTGCGACTGGACTTCGGTGTAGATGCGCGTGATGTCGCCCGCCATCGGGTTCGGCGTGCCTGCCTCGTCGGCCTTCTCGTAGCGGAGGAACGCGTTGAAGTCGCGCACCGCGGCGAAGCCGATGCCGTTCACCGTCGGATCCTTCGCGGTGTAGGAGAACTCGTAGATGTCGCCCTGCGTGAATCGCGTGCCCTGCGGCAGCAGGTGAATCGTCGTCCCCGCCGCGTCGTAGGCCCACCCGCTGGCCGGCACCACCTGCGGCACGTCGTCGAGGCGCACGCGGTGCGTGAGCGTCGCCTTCGATTGATCGAGCGTCGCCGCCGGATAGTTCAGTTCGTACGACGCCGCGCCGCTGACGATGTACTCGTAGGAGGGGCCGGTAATCGGCGAGCCGTCGGGGTTCTTCGCCACCGGCAGCGTGATCGTGGTGTTGTAGTCGCTGCTGTCGGTGCCGGCGCTGAAATCCCATCCGCTCCACACCATCGTGTAGCCGCGCGGCGGGAGGAAGAGGTTCGCCAGCTCCTGCGGATTGGTCGTCGAGCCCGGATCGTTGCTGCCCGCGCCGCGATTGAGCGACGCGTGCGTCTTCCGTCCGCGGTTCGGCGGCTCGTACATGACCTTGTGAATACCCTTGGCAAGGTCGATCGGCTTCAGGATGTAGAAGTCGACCGCGTACTCCACCTTGCCGCGGGCGTTGCGCGGCGCGAGCTTGATGTCGACGATGCCCGAGTTCTTCGGGTCGTTCGGATCGAGCTCGCCGTACGCCTTGCCGACCAGCTTCTCGTACTGGCCGACGCCCGTGAAGGCGTAGCCGCCGAAGGTCGGCGACTCCTTCGTGACGATCCTGATCTTGGTGATGCGCGCGTCGGCTGCGGACGCAGCGACGAGCAACAGGGCTGCGGCAAAAACGACTTTGATGCGCATAGGGGCCGAATGTTACCGCGTTTCTGGTTAAATACGGGCCATGCCTCACCAGCACGCGGCAGTCGTCGAGCGGCCCGTCAACACGGCCGGCCAGGTGCTGTTTGCGAGCATGATCGGCACGACCATCGAGTTCTTCGACTTTTATATCTATGCAACCGCGGCCGTGCTGGTGTTCCCGCGGCTCTTCTTCCCGGCCTCCGACCCGGCCTCGGCGGTCCTCGCGTCGCTGGCGACCTTCGCGATCGCGTTCGTCGCCCGGCCCATCGGGTCGGCGCTGTTCGGCCATTTCGGCGACCGGATCGGCCGCAAGGCCACGCTCGTCGCGGCGCTGCTGACGATGGGCATCTCGACCGTGGCGATCGGGATCCTGCCGACCTACGCGTCCATCGGCGTCGCGGCGCCCGCGCTGCTCTCGCTGTGCCGCTTCGGCCAGGGACTCGGGCTCGGCGGCGAGTGGGGCGGCGCCGTGCTGCTGGCGGTCGAGAACGCGCCGCCGGGCCGGCGGGCGTGGTACGGCATGTTCCCGCAGCTGGGCGCGCCCATCGGCTTCTTCTTCTCGGGAGGCGTCTTCCTCCTGCTCTCCGAGCGGCTCACCAACGATCAGTTCTTCGCCTTCGGGTGGCGCATCCCGTTCCTCGCCAGTGCCGCGCTCGTGCTCGTCGGGCTGTACGTGCGGCTGACGATATCGGAGACGCCGGTCTTCCGCGCGGCGCTCGCGCGCGAGCAACGCGTCCGCCTGCCGATGTTCGTCGTCCTCCGCGACTACCCCGGCACGCTCGTCACCGGCATCCTGGCGTCGCTGGCCACCTTCGTCCTCTTCTACCTGATGACGGTCTTCGCGCTGTCGTGGGGCACGACGGCGCTGCAATACAGCCGCGCGACGTTCCTCATCATCCAGTTGGTGGGCATCGTGTTCTTCGCCCTGACCATCCCGTTGAGCGCGGCGCTGGCCGAACGCGGAAGACGGGTGACGCTGATCTGGGTGACGGTCGGAATCGGCGCCTTCGGGCTCGTGCTCGCGCCGATGCTGTCGGCGGGCATCGGCGGCGCGACGCTGGCGATGGTCGTCGGCCTGTCGCTGATGGGACTGACGTACGGCCCGCTCGGCACCACGCTGTCCGAGCTGTTCCCGACCTCGGTTCGCTACACCGGCAGCTCGCTGACGTTCAACCTCGCGGGCATCTTCGGCGCCTCGCTCGCGCCGTACATCGCCACCTACCTCGCGACGAAGTACGGGCTTCAGTACGTCGGCTACTACCTGACCGGCGCCGCGGCGCTCACGCTCATCGGCCTGCTCGCCATCCGCGAGACCCGCGATCGACAGCTCTGATCAAGAGCACGAAGACGTGGGAGCCACGAAGAACACAAAGAGCACGAAGAAGAAGGACACCAAGAAGCGGTCGCCGGGTCGGCCTGCGAAGCAGGCCGACGACGCGCGAGGGTACGCGCACCAGAAACAAGCCGCTGAGAGAAATCGGGCGGTTTGTTTCCGGTGACGTACCCTCGCGCGTGGCCGCCTACGGCGGCCCGGCGACCTCCTTCGTGTTCTTACGCTTCGTGCTCTTCGTGCTCTTGGTGGCGATCAGTCTTTGTGCTCTTGTGACGGGGTTGACGGTCCGATCACGAAATTCGCCGTTTACACCCCGTCACAACACCTCGAACCCTTTCATTCCAGACGGCCGAAGGCGCGGCACCCGCTTTGCCTTTCGTCGCGCATGACCCCAGAGGAACCGAAGAAGGAGCCGAAAAAGGCGCGCTCGAGAGACGAACTGCTCATCGCCACGGCGATCGCGGTCGTGTGCGCGTTCGCACTCGTCGTCGTCGCGGCGCGGCAGACACCCGTCGGTCGCGACGGCCGCACCGGTCTGTCGCGCGCCCAGCTCAATGCCGCGGAGGAGCGCGCGATCTGGGCGCAGCCGAAAGCTGCGGGGTCGAGCGGCGCGACGACCGTTACGATGACGGGCTGCGTCGAGAAGCATGGCGACGGCTTCAGGCTGACCGACACGGACGGCGACGATGCGCCGCGCGCGCGCAGCTGGAAGTCGGGCTTCTTCAGGAAGGGCAGCGTTGCCCTCGAGCTCGTCGATGGCGCCCAGACGGCACCCTTCAAACATGTCGGCGAGCGCGTCCGCGTCACCGGCACGCTCGACGATCGCGAGCTGACGCTCCGGTCGCTGCGCCGCGTCGCCGATTCGTGCAGCTAAGCGTGTTATAACGGGACCGCCCTTAGGCGTGTCCTACAAGCCGTCCGCCGACCCGCTGGTCGGGAAAACCATTGCCCATTACGAGATCGCCGCCAAGCTCGGAGGCGGCGGCATGGGTGTGGTTTACAAGGCGAAGGACACGAAGCTCGGCCGCCAGGTCGCGCTGAAGTTCCTTCCGCCCGAGTGGAGCCACGACGAGCAGGTCAAGCAGCGGTTCATCCGCGAAGCGCAGGCCGCCTCCGCCACCGACCATCCGAACATCTGCCCCGTCCACAGCATCGAAGCGACCGCCGACGATCAGCTGTTCATCGTCATGGCCTACTGCGACGGCCAGACGCTGAAGCAGCGGCTCGAGAAGGGGCCGCTCGGCATCGACGAATCGCTCTGGGTGGCGACGCAGGTGGCCGACGGCCTCGCCAAGGCGCACGCGCAGGGCGTCGTGCATCGCGACGTCAAGCCCGGCAACCTGATGCTGACCGAGGACGGCGTCCGCATCCTCGATTTCGGCCTGGCCAAGTTCGCCGACTCGCTGCAGCTCACGCTCGCCGGCTCGATGATAGGCACGGTCGCCTACATGTCGCCCGAGCAGGCGCGCGGCGAAGAGGCCGATGCGCGCAGCGACGTCTGGTCCCTCGGCGTCGTCCTCTACCAGATGCTGGCGGGCGAGCTGCCGTTCAAGGGCGGCTACCCCGAGGCCGTCTCGCACGCGATCCGGACCGAGGAGCCGGCGCCGCTTCGATCGAAGAACGCCAGCGTGTCGATCGACGTCGACACGTTCGTGCTGCGCGCGCTGAAGAAGAACCCGAAGGAACGCATCCAGACGGCGCGCGAGATGGCGCGCGGCCTGCGCCACCTGCAGGGGATGACGGTGCCGCAGGACCTGCAGACGCAGGTGATTCCCGTTGCGCGGCGCTCGATTGTCGTGCTGCCGTTCGTCAACCTGACCGAAGGCGACGACTACTTCGCCGACGGCCTGACCGACGAGATCATCACGGACCTCTCGAGCGTGCGTGCGCTGCGCGTCATCTCGCGGACCTCCAGCATGCGTCTGAAGGGAAGCGCGGAGCAGCTGAGCGAGATCGCCTCCAGCCTCGGCGTGCAGTACCTGCTGGAGGGGTCGGTGCGGCGCAGCGGGCCGTCACTCCGCGTGACGACGAAGCTGATCGACATCGCCAGCGATTCGGCGGTCTGGACGCACAAGTACTCGGGCACGAACGAGGACGTCTTCACCATCCAGGAGTCGATCTCGCGCGGCATCGTGGACGCGCTCCACCTCGTCCTCAGCCCGCGCGAGAGCGAGCGCCTGGTGGCGCGTCCGCTGGACGACATCCGCGCCTACGAGTCGTACCTCAAGGCGAAGCGCGAGATGCTGACGTTCACGAAGGAAGGACTCGACCGCGCGCTGGCGTTCCTCGAGAACAGCGAACGGCTCGTCGGCGAAAACATCCTGCTGCTGTCGGCGACCGGGCACGTCTACTGGCAGTACGTGAACGCCGGCATCGACAACAATCCGGCCTACCTGGAAAAGGCGCGCGCCGCGGCGGAACGGATCCTCGCGCTCGCACCGGAATCCGAGCACGGGCACCGGCTGCTCGGTCTCGTGCAGGTCCACGAGGGGAACGTCCGGGAAGGCATCCGCAGCCTCAAGCGGGCGCTCGAGATCGATCCCAACGATCCCGACACGCTCGTCTGGCTGTGCGTCTTCTGCGGCAACACCGGCAAGGCGGCGGCCGCGCGGCCGTGGGCCGAGCGGCTGAAGCTGATCGACCCGCTCACGCCGCTGTTCCAGGTGATTCCCGCCGTTCTGGCCACGATGGAAGGGCGGTTCAAGGAAGCCATCGAGGCGTTCGCGCCGCAGTACGCGGGCAACCTCGACAACCCCGGCGTCAGGCTCGCCTACGGGCAGACGCTCGCGCTCGGCGGACGCGTGGACGAGGCGCTGCCGATTTTCGACGCGCTGATCCGCGACCTGCCCGACAGCCCGTTCGCGCACCTGGCGCGGTTCTACGCCGCCGGCTTCCGCGGCGACCGCGACGCCGCCAGGTCGAGCGTCACGCCGGAGGTGCAGGCGGTGCTCGGCAGCGATCCGCAGTACTCGTGGTTTCTCGCCCAGTGCTACGCGCTCATCGACGACCGGCGCTGCGCGCTCCAGTGGCTCGATCGCGCCGCGTCGCTCGGCTTCATCAACTACCCGCTGCTTGCCGAACGCGACCCGCTGCTCGAGCCGCTTCGAGGCGAGCCCGCTTTCCACGAGTTGATTGCCGGCGTGAAACGCCAGTGGGAGAGCTTCACGGTATGACGGTCTTACCCCGCCGAAGCGCTCCGCGCGGAGGTGCGCGAGGCACGAAACCCGAAGGCAGCCAGGCCGACGTCGTCCTCGTCAGCATGCCGTTTGGCGAGCTGTTCTCTCCCTCGATGGGCCTCAGCCTCCTCAAGGGCGCCCTCAATCGCGACGGCATTTCGAGCGTTATCCGCTACTTTGGTCTTCCCTTCGCCAGGCGCATCGGACGATCGCTGTACTTCGACCTGTCGAGCGACGACCGGGTGTCCGCCCGCCAGCTGGCCGGCGAATGGCTGTTCGCGGGGGCGCTGTTCGACCGCACGGCCGAGGACGACGAGCGGTACTTCGACAGCATCCTGCGCTGCCGTTCGGGCTGGGTCATCGACGACGTCGCTCCGCTCCATCCCGCGACGATCCGGCGGCTCGCGGACAACCGCCGGCACGTCGAACCGTTTCTCGACGAATGCGCCGGCCAGATTCTCGCGCTGCGCCCGCGGCTCGTCGGCTTCACCACCGTCTTCCAGCAGCATGTCGCGTCGCTGGCGCTGGCGCGCCGGCTGAAGGCGCGCGCGCCGGAGATCACCATCGTCTTCGGCGGCTCGAATTGCGAAGGGGTCATGGGGGCGGAAACGGTGCGCCAGTTTCCGTTCGTCGACGCGGCCGTGTCGGGCGAGGGCGACCTGATCTTCCCGGAAATCGTGCAGCGGGTCTTCAAGGGGACCTCGCTCACGGGCCTCGACGGCGTGAAGACGCGCGACACGGTGAAGCGCGAGTTCCTCTTCGGGTCGTTCGACAACGCGCCGCCCGTGCGCGACATGGACGCGCTTCCCTACCCGGACTTCGACGACTTCTTCGCCGAGTTCAACGCGACGGGCTTCAAGGGGACGTGGCAGCCCCGGTTGTTTTTCGAGACGTCGCGCGGCTGCTGGTGGGGCGAGAAGAAGCACTGCACCTTCTGCGGCCTCAACGGCCAGACGATGGAGTTCCGCAGCAAGAGCGGCGCGCGCGCGCTCGAGGAGCTCACCTTCATCGTCGGGCGCCACCCGGGGTGCGAGATCCAGGTCGTGGACAACATTCTCGACATGCGCTACTTCCACGAGTTCCTGCCCGCGCTCGCGGCCAGCGACCTCGAGGTGGAGCTCTTCTACGAGACCAAGGCAAACCTGAAGAAGGAGCAGGTGCGGGCGCTGCGCGACGCCGGCGTCACCTCGATCCAGCCGGGGATCGAGAGCTTCAGCGACGCCGTGCTGACGCTGATGCGAAAGGGCGTCACCGCGCTGCAGAACATCCAGCTCCTGAAGTGGTGCACCGAGCTCGGCGTGCGGCCGTACTGGAACGTCCTGTGGGGCTTTCCGGGGGAGCCGCCCGACGACTACCAGCGCATGGCCGACATGGTGCCGCTGCTCACGCACCTGGTGCCGCCGATCGGCTTCGGCGGCCTGCGGCTCGATCGTTTCAGCCCCAACTTCTTCGACGCCGGGAAGCTCGGGTTCACGAACGTCCGGCCGCTGCCGTCCTACCAGCACGTCTACCCGCTGCCGCCGCCGGCAGTCGCGAACCTTGCTTATCACTTCGCCTTCGACTACCTGCGTGAACAGCGCGTGCAGGAGTACATCGGACCGCTCCTGAAGGAGCTGCGGGCGTGGAAGTCGCTCGGCGGCGAGAGCTCGCTGTTTCACGCGCCGATGGGCGCCACGCTCGTGATTTGCGACACACGCCCGGCCGCCCGGGCGGCGGTCACGGTGCTCTCCGATCTCGACCGGCTGCTGTACCTGCAGTGTGACGCGGTCGCCGATGTGCGCCGGCTGGCCGAGATCGCGTGCAGCGAGGGGTACGAGGCGACCGAGGAGTCGATTGCCGAACGCCTCGCGCCGATCTGCGCCAACGGCCTGATGCTGCGGGACGGACGCCGCTACCTCGCGCTTGCCGTCGGCCTTGGCGCCTACCAACCGACACGCACCGCGAGACGCGCGCTGCGGAAGACGCTGGCGCGCGGGCCGGCCGACGCGCAGGCGGTGCAGGAGCTGCTGGTTTCGGTGTCCCGCAGACCCCGTTCGTACACCGAGAGGAGGGTGTGATGGCCAAGAAGAAGAGTGGCGCGAAGAAGAAGGCGACGAAGAAGAAGGGCGGCAAGAAGAAGCAGGGTCCGGTCAAGTCGTTCTGATCCCTGATCCATGACGGGCGGGCCGAGTTGACAGGCCCGCCCCGACACGGCACAGTTCCCCCGCCATGAAGAAAGCCGTGCTGCTGCTCTGCCTGACCCTGCTCGGCGGATCGATGCCTCTGCGCGCACAGGACGCACGAGCCTCGCTCGAGGCCGTCAGCGCCGCGCTCGGCGCGGGCACGCTCCGGACCATCGAGTTTTCGGGGCGCGGGTTCGACTACATCTTCGGCCAGCCGTACGACGCCAACTCGCCCTGGCCGCGCTTCGCCGTGCCGGCGATGACGATGACCATCGACTACGTGACGCCGGCGATGCGCGACGACCGCCGGCGCCAGCAGTACGAGAATCCGCCGCTCGGCGGCGGCTTCCAGCCGCTCCCCGGCGAGCTGCGGCAGATCTGGGTGATGAGCGGCAATTACGCGTGGGACGTGGCCGGCGCCGCTGCGGCTCCCGCGGCGCCCGAGCGCGATTTCCGCCCCGCCGTCGACGGGCGTCTCACGCAGATCTGGATGACCCCGCACGGCTTCATCAAGGCGGCCCTCGCCAACGGCGGCACCTCGCGCAGCGAGACCATCCGTGGCGCGAAGAAGACCATCGTGACGTTCACGGCGCCGAACAAGATGAAGTTCGAGGGGATCGTCGGCGAGCAGAACCTGGTCGAGCGCATCGAGACGTGGTACGGCTCACCGATGCTCGGGGACACGAAGTTCGAGGCCGACTTCAGCGGCTACAAGGACTTCGGCGGCGTGAAGTTCCCGACGCGCATCGTCCAGCGCAACGGCCCGTACCCGATTCTCGATCTGACCGTCACCGACGTGAAGCCGAACGCCGCGGTGTCCATCGAGGTGCCGGCCAGCATCCGCAACGCACCCGCCGCCACGACGGCGGCGCTGCAGGCGGAGAAGATCTCCGACGGCGTCTGGATGGTGCCGGGGGGCGCCAAGAGCGTCGCCGTCGAGATGAAGGATCACATCGTGGTCGTCGACGCGCCGGAGACGGAGGCGCGGTCGATTGGCGTCATCGACGCGGTGAAACGCGCGATCCCGGGCAAGCCGATCCGCTACCTGATCAACACGCACCACCACTTCGATCACTCGGGCGGCGTGCGCACTTACGCCGCCGAGGGCGCGACGATCATCACGCACCAGAGCAACATCACGTTCTACGAGAACACCTGGCGGAACCCGCGCACGATCGCGCCCGACCGGCTGTCGAAGTCGGGCCGTACGCCGGTGTTCGAAGGGGTGACCGGCACGCGGATGCTCAACGACGGCGCGCGCGAGATCGACATCTATCACTACGCGGGCAACATGCACAACGCCGGCATGCTCATGGTGTACCTCCCGCGCGAGCGGATGCTGATCGAGGCGGATTCATGGACGCCGCCGGCGGCCGCCGGCGATGTCCCCGGCGGCGTGGCGAACCTCGTGCACTTCTACGAGGCGGTGCAGCGACTGCAGCTCGACGTGGACCAGGTGGTGCCGATTCACGGACGCCTGACGCCATTCGACGAAGTCCGGCAAGCGGTACAGACCTACGGCAAGACGCAGTTGTGGACCAATTGAGAGGAGTGACCATGGCAAACCTGACCGGCATGCCGGTGTCCGACTGGCGCTCGGACGGCGCGCTCGCCTACGGCCTGTTCCGCTTCACCTTCGGGCTCAACATCATGATGCGCGGCATCGTCCGCATCGCGCTCGGACTTCCGGCGTTCCAGAACTACATGCTGACGCAGTTCAAGGACGTGCCGGTGATGCCGTCGGCGTTTCTGATCCCGTTCGCCTCGGTGCTGCCGTTCGTCGAGACGCTGATCGGGCTCTGCATCCTCGTCGGCTTCCAGACGCGGGCCGCGCTCATCGCCGGCGGGCTGATGATCGCCGCGCTCACCTTCGGCACCATGCTCCGCTCGGATTTCACGATCGCGTGGCTGCAGCTCGATTACGCGATCGCGTTCTTCATCCTCATCGCGCTGCGGTCGTGGAACGTGATTTCCGTGGACGCGATGTTGCGGAAGGGGAGGACCGAAACCGCCGCGCCGGCGCGGATCGCCTAGCTTCGCTTCGCGCCGGCTTCGATCCGGCCGCGCACCGTCGCGCCCTCGGCCATCAGGAACTTCGGCGCGACGATGTCTCCTTCCACCGAGCCGGTCGGCAGCAGCTCGACCTTCTCGGTGGCGCGCACCGCTCCCGTCACCGCGCCGCTGATCGTGATCGCCTTCGCGGTCAGATCCGCCTTGACCGCGGCGCCGGGCCCGATCGTCAGGCTGTGGTTGCCAAGCTCGATGGACCCCTCGACGCCGCCGTCGATCGTCAGGTCCTCGCTGCTGATGATGCGTCCCTCGACGCGAAGGGCTTTCCCGACCCAGGCGGCAACGCGCCGCTCAGTGAAGGTAGTGTCGTCGGCCATACGCAATTATGGTCGGCGTCACGCCTTGACAGCCATAAAACCTCAGCAGAGAATCCGCCGACTCGGTAGGAGCCGCGGCGGCGGCGGGCAGGAGTGCGTGGGGATGAGACATCGGGTGGTCGGTCTGGCCCTGGTCATCGCGGCGGCAACCAGCGGCGCGGCCGTGCGCGGCCAGGGTGGAGAGGCGGGCTTTCTGCGGCGCAATTTCTCGCCGGTGGCCTACCTGAAAGCCTCGAACCCGCGCGCCGACGCGAAGCTCGGGTTCGGCAGCGCGCTGACGGGCCGCACGCTCGCCATGAGCCGCGACGGCAACACGCTCGCGGTTGCCGCGCCGGACGAAAGCAGCGCCGCCACGGGCATCAACGGGAACCAGCGGGACGACAGCGCCGGTGGCGCGGGCGCGGTGTATGTCTTCACGCGCGCCGGCGCGGGCCGGCCGTGGGCGCAGGAGGCCTACCTCAAGGCGTCGAACACCGACGCGTATGACAGCTTCGGCTTCTCCCTCGCGATCAGCGCCAACGGCAACACGCTGGCGGTCACCGCGACGCGCGAGGACAGCAGCGCACGCGGCGTCAACGGCAACCAGGCCGACAATTCCGCCGAGGATTCCGGGGCGGTCTACGTCTTCGCGCGCGCCGGCGGCAGGTGGGCGCAGCAGGCCTACGTCAAGTCGTCGAACGCGGACGCCGGCGACCAGTTCGGCTGGTCGGTCGCCCTGAGCGACGACGGCAACGTGATGGCGGTCGGCGCCTCGACCGAGGCGAGCAACGCGCGCGGCATCAACGGCAACGAGGCCGACAATTCCGCCGCGAACGCGGGCGCGGTCTACGTCTTCACGCGCGCGGGTGCCGCCTGGTCGCAGCAGTCGTATCTCAAGGGGGAGCAGACCGACGCGGGCGACCTCTTCGGCTTCTGCGTGGACCTGTCGGGCGACGGCGGCACCCTCGCCATCTGCGGCTACGACGAGGATGGCGGCATCCCGGGCGTCAACGGCAACCAGGCCGACAACTCGAAGGGCGGCTCCGGCTGCGCCTACATCTTCGTGCGCGACCGCTCGACTCCGGTCGGGGCAGGCGGCGCGTCGTGGAAGCAGACGACCTACCTGAAGCAGTCGAACCTGAATCACAACCAGGACGCGTTCGGCTCGGCGATTGCGCTCAGCGGCGACGGCCGGACGCTCGCCGTCGACGCGGCCGACGAGGACGGCACGACCGGCGGCAGCAACGGCGCGCAGTACGGCGGCGAGCAGATTGGCGACAACTCCAACGGCGCGCTCTACGTCTTCGTCAACACCAACGGCAGCTGGTCGCAGCAGGCCTACATCAAGTCGTCGAACGTCCGCGTCAACGACCTGTTCGGCAGCCGTCTCGCCATCAGCCGTGACGGCACCGTCATCGCCGCAACCTCGATGCTGCAGGGCGGCGGCGGCCGTGGCGCGGGCGCGAATCAGCAGGACTTCTCGGCGGACGAGTCCGGCGCGGTGTACGTGTTCACGCGCGCGGGCACGACCTGGACGCAGCACGCCTACCTGAAGTCGCCCAACTCGGATGCCTACGACGAGTTTGGATCGGGCGTGGCGATGAGCGGCGACGGCAACACGCTCGCGGTCGCGGCGTTCGGCGAAGATGGCGGGTCTGCAGGAGTGAACGGCAACCAGGCCGACAACTCAGTGCGGGCTTCCGGCGCTGTCTTTGTCTATTGACGGAAGGGCCGAGGATCGAGCTTTCTCCACGACAAATTCCGCCGCTGCGAGATCTTCAACGGCGAGCCCCAGCGACCGGAACAGGGTGATCTGCTCGGGTGATGTCCGCCCCTTTCTCTTTCCCACGATCACCTCGCCGAGCTCGCCGATCTGCTCGGCGCCGGCGATGAGCCGGTCCGAGACCGCACGCAGGTAATCGCCGGCTTCCGCGCACAGCGACTCGCGCCGATCGCAGAACGCCACCGCGTCCGCGTAGAGGCGCGGATCGATTTCCCAGTGCATCGGCCGGCTGGCGCCGACGGCGTTGACGTGTGTCCCTGGCCGCAGCCATTCGCGGAAGAGAATCGGCGTGTGCGAGTCGGTGACGGTGACGACGACGTCGGCGGCGCGGACGGCGTCTTCCACCGTGTCCGCGGCGGTGATCGGACAGGGCAGCGTCGAACCCGCTTCCTCGACGAACCGGCGCGCCCGGTCGGGCGTGTGTCCGGCGATCAGCACGGAGGTAAACGGCCGCACGAGCGGAATCGATTCGAGATGCCTCCGCGCCTGCACGCCGGTGCCGACGATCGCGAGGACCTTCGCGTCCTCTCGCGCCAGCAGACGCGTGGCGAGCGCCGAAACCGCGGCGGTGCGGATGCCGGTTACCGCGGAGGCATCGAGCAGCGCGCGAATCTGCCCGGTCTCGCCGTCCGCGAGGATGACCTGCCCTTGATGGCTGTCGAGACCACGCGACGGATTGTCACCGAGGACGAAGAGGAGCTTGGTGCCGAACATCGGCTTCGGCGCCGACCGATGCGCGGACATCCACACGGTCGCGCCGTTGACGCGGGGCGGCAGCCAGAAGGAACGGAGCGGCTGGGTGACGGCGCCGCGTTCGAGATCGGCGAGCGCCTGCTCCATGACGCCGATGCATTCAGACATCGGCAGGAGGCGTTCAACGTGATCGGAATCGAGGATGAGAACGGACAACAGACAGGATAACTCCCAAATCCAACTCCCAACTCCCAAGGAGCTCGTTGTCGCGGCAACGATTACCTTGGGAGTTGGAGGTTGGAGGTTGGTAGTTAGTTGGTGCCGGTTCCCCGGAGCGTGATCTTCGACACGCGCCAGTTGCCGATCTCGGCCGCCCAGAGCTCGTTTTCGCTGCGGCACTCGAGCTGGTTCACCGCGTTGAACTCCTTCGCGATGCGGCCCGCGCGCCCGAAGGTCCCGAGCAGCTTGCCGGTGAGATCCACCTTGAAGATGTTCCCCTCGGCGTCGATGTCCTCCGGCGGATTCGAGTTCGAGACGTACATCACCTGGCGCGGCCCCGACGTGATGCAGATCGCGCGCGGCGTGCCGACGTTCAGGAAGCGCGTCTTGTAGTTGCCGTCGCCGTCGAACACCTGGATGCGGCGGTTGCCGGCGTCGGCGACGTAGACCAGCCCCTGCGCGTCGATCGCGATGCTGCGCGGCTGACGGAACTGCCCGGTGGCCGTGCCGGTCTGACCCCACGACCGGACGAACTTCCCGTTCTTGTCGAACTTCGCGATTCGGTTGTTGTTGCCGAGGCCATCCGCCACGTAGATGTTGCCTGCGGAATCCCACGCAACGTCGGTCGGACGGTTGAAGACGTCCTGCTGGCCGCCCGCTCCCGGAGGGCCGCCGCGTCCGCGTCCACCGCCGCCTTCGGCATCGGGCGCGGGCGCCCCGCCAGCGCGTCCGCCGGCGCCGGCCTGCGGGGCAGGTCCAGCCGCTCGCGCGCCACCCGCCGCGGCGCCTCCGCCACCGGCACCGGCACCGGCGCCACCACCACCAGGAGCCGCCGGCGGCGCCGCGCCGCGCGCCGGCACATTTTCCGACTCCGCCTTGCGGCCCAGCAGCATCACGAGGCGGCCTTCCGAATCGAACTCCATGATGGTGTTCGACATCTGATCGACGACCCAGATGTTGTCCTGCGGGTCGACCTTCACCTTTTCCGCGAAGAGCATCGCGTAGGAGCCCTGGCCGATTTCGCCGACGTACTTGCCGGTCTTGTCGAACCGGAACATGCGCGAGCCGCCGTGCGCGAACGGGCGCGCGGTGCCGAGCGACAGCGTCGGGTGGCCGGTGCGCGTGTAGACGAACACGTCACCCTTCGAGTTGGTAGCGACGCCGGCCACCTCGCCGAAGTTCAGGTTGCCCGGCAGCTTCAGCGGCTCGATCTGGGCGTCGTAGGTGAGTTCCGGCACGACCAGCTGCGCCGCGAGCGGCACGGCTGCGATGGCAAGGAGGCCGACAGCAATCTGAATGATGCGTTTCATGATTCGCCTCCCTTATCTCGCCGCCGTCGTCGTCGGCCTTACCGGGGCGCCGGTCGGCGGCTTCAGCAGCAGCTTCTGCGCGCGCCACGACTCGATTTCGGCGACGAAGATCTGATCGGGGTTGCGGCAGTCCATCATGTGGACCACCTGGAAGCCGCCCAGCTGCTTGCCGGCGTGGCCGAACTTGCCGAGGATGGTGCCGTCGAGCTCCATCTTGTAGATCTCCCCCGTGATGTCCCACGAGCCCGGCGTGTTGCCGTTCGGGTTCGAGTTCGAGGTGAACAGGTACTGGTGCGGCCCCGGCGAGATGCAGACGGTCCACGACACGCCGATGTTGTCGTAGATGTTGCGCAGCACCAGGTTGTTGTCGAACACCTGCATGCGGTTGTTGCCGCGGTCGGCGACGTAGACGTTGCCGTTGTTGTCGACCGCGATGCCGTGCGGGGTGCTGAACTGGCTCGGCTCGCCGCCGGCGCGCTCGCTCCCCACCATCTTCACGAAGCGGCCGTTCTTGTCGAACTTCACCACGCGGTGGTTCACGTAGCCGTCGGACACGAAGATGTTGCCCTGCGGGTCCCACGCGACGTCGGTGGGCCGGCCGAAGGTGTACTTCGCGGCGGGCGGCGGCGGTGGCGGCGGCGCGGCGGGCATGCCGAGAACGGCCGGCGGCCTTCGCCCGAGCACCATCGTGACGTGCCCTTCAGGATTGAACCGGGTGACGGTGTTGGTGCCTTCGTCGACCACCCAGATGTTGTCGTCCTTGTCGACGCGCACGCTGTGCGCGAACTCGAAGTTGTACGCGCCCTCGCCGACCTCGCGGACATAGACGCCGTTCTGGTCGAACTCGAAGAGCTGCGTGTTCGCGCTGCGCGTGTAGACGAACACATGCCCCTTGGAATTGGTCGCGATGCCGATCGCCTCGCCGAGATACTTGCCCGGCGGCATCTTGAAGAAGTTCGGGACCGACTCGTACGGAATTTCAGGGACGTTCTGCGCGGACGCCTTCACCTGCGCGAACGCGGAGCCCGCGCCGAGCAGCACGGCCAGAATCGTCGATGTCAGACATCGCGTCATAAATCCTCCGGGTTTCACAATGGCACGGACTCTATACCCAAGCGCCGCGGAAGTGAAGCTATGATCGATTCCATTCCCGGGATTTCATGAACGATTTGAAGAAGGATCTCGACGCGCTGCGCATCGAGCGCGAACCCGAGCGGTCGGGAACGGCGCGGTGGATCCTCTGGACGGGGCTGATCGTCCTGCTCGCGGCGGCCGGGTTCGGCGGCTACCGCTGGCTCACGCGCGAGCGCCCCGTCGAGGTGCAGGTCGCCACGGTCTCGGTGCGCGCCGCCGGCACGCAGGCCGCCGTGCTCAACGCCTCGGGCTACGTCGTCGCGCGGCGGCGCGCCACCGTGTCGTCGAAGATCACCGGCAAGGTCGTCGAGGTCGACGTCGAGGAAGGGAAGAATGTCGTCCAGGGGCAGGTGCTCGCCCGCCTGGACGACTCGTCGCCGCGGGCGGCGCTCGCCCTGGCCGAGGCCCAGGCCGAAGCGGCCCGCCGCACGCTGCGCGAGAACGAAGTACGGCTCGACCAGGCCCGCCTCAACGAACGCCGCGCCGCGCAGCTACTGAAGGAACGCATCGTCTCGCAGTCGCAGCTCGACGATGCCAAGGCGGAGGCCGATTCGATCGACGCGCGCATCGGCGCCTTGAAGGAGCAGATTCGCGTCGCCGAGCGGCAGATCGAGGTGCAGCAGGCCGATCTCGCCAACTACGTCATCCGCGCGCCGTTCAGCGGCGTCGCGATTTCGAAGGACGCGCAGCCGGGCGAAATGGTGTCGCCGGTGTCGGCCGGCGGCGGCTTCACGCGCACCGGCATCTGTACGATCGTCGACATGCACTCGCTCGAGATCGAAGTGGACGTCAACGAGAGCTACATCAGCCGCGTCAGCGCCGGCCAGGACGTCGACGCCGTGCTCGACGCCTATCCCGACTGGCACATCCCGGCGCGCGTCATCACGCTCGTGCCGACGGCCGACCGGCAGAAGGCGACGGTCCTCGTGCGCCTGGCGTTCAAGCAGCTCGATCCGCGCATCCTGCCCGACATGGCCATCAAGGTGACGTTCCTGCGCGAAGGCGACGCCACGGCCACCGCCTCGGCGCAGCCGACGGCGCTCGTCCCACGCCCGGCCATCAGGACCGTCGGCGCCGACAGCTTCGCCTTCGTCCTCCGCGGCGATGCCGTCGAGCGGCGTGCCGTCAGGCTCGGCGGCACCGACGGCGACCGCGTGGAGGTGCTCGCGGGACTGCAGTCCGGCGACCGTGTGGTGGTGTCGCCGCCAGCAACGCTCGCAGACGGGACCAGGGTGATCGTGCAATGACTGCAGAGACAATCGTCCGGGCGAAGAACGTTCACAAGATGTTCCGGCGCGGGTCCGAGCGCATCGAGGTCCTGCAGGGGATGAACCTCGAGATCGCCAGGGGCGAATTCCTCGCGCTGATGGGACCGTCGGGGTCCGGCAAGACGACGCTGCTCAACCTGATCGGCGGGCTCGACAGGCCGAGCGAGGGGAGCGTCGAGGTGGCGGGCGTGGACATCAGCCGCATGAACGGGGCGGCGGTGACACGCTGGCGATCGCAGAACATCGGCTTCGTCTTCCAGCTGTATAACCTCCTTCCGGCGCTGACCGCCGAGCGCAACGTGGAGCTGCCCCTCCTGCTCACGCGGCTGTCGAAGGCGCAGCGGCGGAAGCACGTGGAGATCGCACTCAAGGTCGTCGGACTCTCGGATCGCGCGAAGCACTACCCGCGTCAGCTGTCCGGCGGCCAGGAGCAGCGCGTCGGCATCGCGCGCGCCATCGTCACCGACCCGATGCTGCTGCTGTGCGACGAGCCGACGGGCGACCTCGATCGCAAGGCCGGCGACGAGATTCTCGACCTGCTGCAGGCGCTCAATCGCGAGCACGGCAAGACCATCATCATGGTCACGCACGATCCGCACGCGGCCGATCGCGCGACGCACGTGCTGCATCTCGAAAAGGGGACGCTGATGGAGGCGGTGACATGAAGTTCCTCCCGCTCGTCTGGCGCAACCTGCTGCGGCGGAAGGTGCGCACCATCTTCACGCTGGCGTCGGTGTTCATCGCGTTCGTGCTTTACAGCTTCCTGATGGTGGTGCAGAACGCGTTCTCGATGGGCGTGGAGGTGGCCGGCGTGGACCGCCTCGTGCTGATGCACAAGGTCAGCCTCATCCAGCTGCTGCCCATTTCCTACGCGCAGAAGATCCAGTCGACCGAAGGCGTGACCCACGTCGGCTACTCCACGTGGTTCGGCGGCACCTACCAGGACAAGGCGAACCAGTTCGCCGTCATGGCGATCGACGCCGACTACCTGCAGCTCTATCCCGAGATGCGCGTGCCGGACGACCAGATGAAGGCTTGGCGCGCCGATCGGCAGGGGGCGATCGTCGGCAAGGCGACCGCAGAGAAGTACGGCTGGAAGATCGGCGACAAGATCCCCGTCCAGGCCACGATCTGGATCCCGAAGCAGGGGAACACGTGGTTCTTCAACGTGGATGCCATCTACGACGCGGACAAGGGCGTCGACACCAGCAGCTTCTTCTTCCACTACGAATATCTCGACGAGAACCGCCGCGGCGCCTACGGCATGGTCGGATGGTACGTGCTGCGGATCGACGACCCGTCGCACGCCGCCGACGTCGCCTCGCGCCTCGACGCGCAATTCGCCAACTCGTCGGCCGAGACGAAGACCTCGACGGAGAAGGCGTTCCTGCAGGGCTTCGTCAACCAGGTGGGCAACATCAAGGCGATCATCGTCTCGATCCTCGCGGCGGTGCTCTTCACGCTGTTCCTGCTCGTGCTCGCCAATACGATGGCGCAGTCGGTGCGCGAGCGCACCAGCGAGCTCGCCGTCCTGAAGACGCTCGGCTTCTCGAACGGCCTGGTCCTCGGTCTGGTGCTCGCCGAGTCGATGTTCCTCGCGCTGCTCGGCGGAGGGCTCGGCCTCGCCATCACCTACTTCGCGGTCGAGGGCGGCAGCTTCAACAACGCCTTCCTCCCGGTCTTCATCATGCGCAGCCGCGACATCGTGATCGGCATCGTCCTGTGCTGCGCGCTCGGCATCGTCGCCGGCGCGCTCCCGGCGACGACCGCGATGCGGCTGCGGATCACCGATGCGCTGAGGAGGACGTGATGCGGTGGCTCTCGCAGACGCTGGCGGTCGCCTCGCTCAGCATCCGGACGATCCCGCAGCGCGCGAGCTCGTCGGCGGTCGCGATGATCGGCATTGCCGGCGTCGTCATCGTGTTCGTCGCGGTCCTCTCGATCGGCGAGGGGTTCCGGGCCGCGATGGCCGACGCGGGCGCGCCCGACCGCGCCGTGGTCATGCGCAGCGGAGCGGATTCGGAGATGACGAGCGGGCTCGCGGGCGCCGACACCGACGTGATCAAGCAGGCGCCGGGCCTGCTGCGGGTCAACAACCGGCCGCTCGCCTCCGCCGAGCTCTATGTGCTCGTCGACCTGAACAAGCGCAGCACGGGCACGGCGGCGAACGTGCCGCTGCGCGGCATCGGCGCCGAGGCGCTGGAGGTACGCAACGAGACGAGGATCGTCGACGGCCGCCTGTTCCAGTTCGGCACGAACGAGGCGATTGTCGGTCGCGCGGCCAACCGTCAGTTTTCGGGCGTCGATCTCGGCTCGGAGTTCGTGTCGGGCAACCTGCGGCTGCGCATCGTCGGGATCTTCGAGTCGAACGGGTCGGTCGGCGAGACGGAGATCTGGTGCGACAGCCACCTGATCCAGGGGATCTACGAGCGCGGCAACTCGTACCAGTCGGTGCTGGCGAAGCTCGATTCGCCCGCCGCGTTCGACACGTTCAAGAACTGGCTGACGAGCAACCCGCAGCTGAACGTGCAGGTGCTGCGCGAGGCCGACTTCTACGCGCAGCAGTCGCAGGTGATGAGCAGCCTGATCCGCGGCATCGGCTACACGATCGCCGTGCTGATGGGCATCGGCGCGGTGTTTGGCGCCATCCTGACGATGTACACGGCGGTGTCGTCGCGGACGCGGGAGATTGCGACGCTGCGCGCGCTCGGGTTCAACACCGCCTCCGTCCTGATCTCGGTGCTCGCCGAGTCGCTGGCGCTCGCGGCGGTGGGCGGGCTGGTCGGCGGCCTCACCGCGTATTTCGCCTTCAACGGCTACCAGACGTCGACGATGAACTTCCAGACGTTCAGCCAGGTCGCGTTCGCCTTCGCGGTGACGCGATCGCTGCTCGTCCAGGGGCTGACCTACGCGCTGGCGATGGGACTGGTTGGCGGGTTGATGCCGGCGATCAAGGCGGCGCGCCTGCCGATCGCCACGGCGCTGCGCGAGTTGTAGGCGCCGTCTCGAGCGCCGACACCCCGTGCAATTACGCCTGCGCAAAATGTAATGGCCGATCCGGCCCAGGCCCGATCAGCTGCACATTCCCGCACACCGCGCCGGCTGAAACGTTCCGCCAACGGCAACTACACGTGTGACTTGGCCGGCGCGCCGCGGCGCGTGGACCCCGACCGGGGCCGGCTAGCACGGACTCTGCTATAGGACCACGCATCATGAGATTACTGCTGGGTTGCGCGCCGTGGGTGCTGGCGATCGCCGTTGCCGGATGCGGGTCGTCGCCGGATTTGGCCGGACCGTCGCCGAGCACCAGCCCGAGTCCGAGCCCAGCACCATCCCCATCTCCCGCTCCATCACCTGCGCCGGCTGGGTGCAGCATCGCCGCCACCAGCCTGCCGGGGTCCGTCGATGCCAGGGGCGCCGCGTACGCCTTCACCGTGACGACCGGCGCCGGCTGCGCCTGGACGGCGCGGACGGACGGGCCCTGGGGCAACGTGTCCCCCGGGTCCGGCACCGGCACCGTATCCGCGAGTTTGCGCGTCGACGAAAGCACGAGGAGCGACGCGCGGACGTTGACGGTGACGATCAACAGCCAGACGTTCACCGTCATCCAGGAAGGCTACGCGTGCGCGTACTCGCTGAGCCAGCCCAGAATCGATGCGCGCAACGAGGGCGAGGAGGACCAGATCCGGGTGACCGCTGCGCCCGGCTGCCGATGGTCGGCCACGACAGGCGACAACTGGATCACGGTACGCACGCCGAATGGCGTCGGGACAGACTGGGCGTACTTCACGATTGCCCGGAACACCGGCAGTGCGCGCGAGGGATCGATCACACTCGCGGGCCAGCGCGTGATCGTGACGCAGCCGCGCGGTTAGAACTCTGATCATCGAACACGGTTGGAGCGACGGGACCGCTATTCCGACAGGCACCGTCAATTACTACGAGGACCTCGTGTCCGTCTCGTCGCAGGCGATAGCGCGACGGCACCACGGGAACTGCGAGTTCGTTACGCGGTTGCCGCCGCGAACTCCTCGTAGCTGTCCTTGAAGTCGCGGATACGCCCGCCGTCGAACTGCCAGACGCGCGTGCCGACCTCCTCGAGCAGGTCCTCGTCGTGCGTCACTAGCAGCACCGTGCCTTCGAACTTCTGCAGCGCGACGTTGAGCGCGTTGATCGCCTCGAGGTCGAGGTGGTTCGTCGGCTCGTCGAGGATCAGCAGGTTCGGCTTCTGCAGCATGATGCGGCAGAAGAGGAGCCGCGCGGTTTCGCCGCCCGAGAGCGCATCCGTCGGCTTGTAGCCGTCTTCGCCGCTGAACAACATCTGGCCGAGCAGTCCGTGGATGTCCTGGCGCGACGCGTCGGGGTCGAACTGGTGCAGCCACTCGACGACGGTCGTGCCACGGGCGATCTCGTTGGTGGCGTCCTGCGGGAAGTAGCCGATCGACACCTCGTGGCCCCATCGCACCGTTCCCGCATCGCGGTCCTGCGGCGCCGGCGCCATGTCGGGCGCATCCGCCATCAGTGCCTTCAGCAGCGTCGTCTTGCCGACGCCGTTGCGGCCGACGAGGACGACCTTGTCGCCCCGATTGAGCACGGCGCCGAAGCCGGAAAAGACCGGCGCGTTGCCAAACGACTTGGCGATCCCGCTGCACTCGAGCGGCACCTTGCCGGACGGCCGCTTCATCGCGAACTTGATGTACGGCCGCTGGATATTGGACCGCGCCAGCTCCGTCGTCTGCAGCCGCTCGACTTCCTTGCGGCGTGACTGCACCTGGCTCGACCGGGTGCCGGCGGAGAAGCGGGCGATGAAGTCGTTGAGCTGCGCGATCTTCTTCTCGCGCTGCTCGTTCTGCGACTCGAGCGTCGTGCGGATCTGCGTCTTGGCGACCACCATGTCGTCGTAGCCGCCGGTATAGGTGATGATCGTTTCGTAGTCGATGTCGGCGATGTGGGTGCAGACGTTGTTCAGGAAATGCCGGTCGTGCGAAATGACGATCAGCGTCCCCTCGTAGCGGCCGAGAAAGTCCTCGAGCCAGTGGATCGATTCGAGGTCCAGGTGGTTGGTGGGCTCGTCGAGCAGCAACGCCGCCGGATGGCCGTAGAGCGCCTGTGCGAGCAGGACCCGCACCTTCTGCCCGCCCTGCAGCTCGCCCATCGTCCGCTCGTGCAGCGCATCGGGAATGTCGAGTCCCTGGAGCAGGATCGCCGCGTCGCTTTCGGCTGTGTAGCCGTCCTCCTCCCCGACGATCCCCTCGAGCTCGCCGAGGCGCATGCCGTCTTCGTTGGACATGTCGGCCCTGGCGTAGAGCGCATCGCGCTCGGCCAGCGCGCTCCACAGCCGCTGGTTGCCCATCACGACCGTGTCGATGACGCGATACTGGTCGAACGCGAACTGATCCTGGCGCAGGACGCCGACCTTCGGCGGCCGGACGACCGTTCCGCGCTGCGGGTCGAGCTCACCGGTCAGCAGCTTCATGAACGTCGACTTTCCCGCGCCATTCGGGCCGGTCAGGCCGTAGCGCCGCCCTGCCGCGAACGCCGTCGTGACATCGTCGAAGAGGACCTTGGACCCGAACCGCATGGAGACGCCGCTGACTGAGATCATGAACCTTTTATTCTAGCAAACGGATCTAGCGCGGCCTGGATTCGAGCTCGTCCCACCGGGCCATGGCCTCGAGCAGTTCGTCGTGGATGCGCTCCACGCGGTCGAGGGCCTGCCTGATGGCGTCGGCTGACTCCTTGTAGAAGTCCGGTCCGGCGATTTTCGCGGCGAGCGCCTGCTGTTCCTGCTCCAGCGCCTCGATCCTCGCCGGGAGCCCTTCGAGCTCCTCGCGCTCCCGATAGGTGAGCTTCTTGGGGATGGCGTCCGACCCCTCGACGCGCCTCGGGGTCGTCCCGAGCTTGCCCAGGGGCGAAAGGACCCGGGGTTGCGCAGGCTCGGGACGCTGGCGCAGCCAGTCCTCGTACCCGCCGACGTACTCCTTCACGCGGCCCGCCTCCTGCCCACTGCCCCCGGCCTCCTGAAACACCAGCGTGCTCGTGACGACGTTGTCGATGAAGGCACGGTCGTGGCTCACGAGCAGCAGCGTCCCCGGCCAGTCGACCAGCAGCGCCTCGAGCAATTCCAGCGTCTCGATGTCGAGATCGTTGGTCGGCTCGTCGAGCACGAGCACGTTCGACGGGCGCGTGAACAGCCGCGCGAGGAGCAGGCGGTTGCGCTCGCCGCCGGAGAGCGCGCGGACCGGTGAGGACGCCCGTTCCGGCGGAAACAGGAACTGCTTCAAGTACCCGTGCACGTGCATCGGCTGGCCGTTGACGACCACGGTATCGCCGCCGTCGGCGATGGTGTCGAACACGGTCCGGTCTGGATCGAGCTGCTCGCGCTGCTGGTCGTAATGGGCGATCTGCACCCCGGCGCCGCGCCGCACCTCCCCCTCGTCCGGGTCGAGCTCGCCGATCAGCAGTCGCAGCAGCGTCGTCTTGCCGGAGCCATTGGGCCCGATCAGCCCGATGCGATCGCCGCGTGTCACGCGGATCGAGACGTCCCGGACAACGGTCCTGCCGGCGAAGGCTTTCGTGACGCCCTCGGTTTCGAAGACCATCTGGCCCGAGCGTTCGGCCATCTCCACCTGCAGGCGCACGTTGCCCGCGCGCTCGCGGCGCGCCGCCCGCTCGACGCGCATCTGCATGAGGGCGCGGACGCGTCCCTCGTTGCGCGTCCGTCGGGCCTTGATGCCCTGGCGCAGCCACGCTTCCTCTTCGGCGAGACGCTTGTCGAACTTCTCGTGGCGCGTCGCCTCGTTGGCGAGCCACTCTTCCTTCTTCTCGAGGAAGGTCGCGTAGTCGCCGGGCCACGACGTCAGGATGCCGCGATCGAGCTCGACGATGCGTGTGGCGACGTGCTGGAGGAACACGCGATCGTGCGTGACGAACACCACCGCGCCCGGATAGTCGACGAGGAGCGATTCGAGCCACGTCATGGTCTCGATGTCGAGGTGATTGGTCGGCTCGTCGAGCAGCAGCAGGTCCGGCTGGCTGGCCAGCGCGCGCGCGAGCAGGACGCGTCGGCGCCATCCTCCGGACAGCGTCCGGACCGAGGCGTCGGGCGGGAGGCCCAACCGCGACAGCGTGCGCGTCACGAGCTGCTCCTTGTGCCAGTCGTCCATCTCCGCGAGGTGCGCGAGTCCCTCGGAGACGACGGCAAAGACGGGGCGCGGGTCGTCGAGCGGGACGTCCTGCGCGAGACTGCCGATGCGCAGCCCGGGCTGCCGCCACACGCTGCCACCCTCCGGCGCGGTCTCGCCGCTGATGATCCGCAGGAGCGTCGATTTACCGGTGCCGTTGCGGCCGATCACGCACACGCGCTCGCCCGCCTCCACCTGCAGGCTCGCGTCGGCGAGCAGCGGCACGTGACCGTAGGCGATCGAGACCCGATCGAGGGAAACGAGCGGCATCCGTCGTCAGCTGCGCCGCGGACCTTCCAGGTCCGCGGCGGCGTGGGCGCGGATCGCCGCGAGAAACATGTCGCCGAGATCGTCTGCCTTGCGCGCGCCCACCCCCTTGACGGTCAGCAGCGCGTCGAGCGAGGTGGGGCGCAGCCGCGCCATCTCCCGCAGCGTCACGTCGTGGAAGATGACGTACGGCGGCACACCCCGCGCGCGTGCGGCGTCGAGACGGACGGCGCGCAGGCGCTCGAACAGGGCGCCGTCGACGCCCTCCCACGAATCGGCCTCGGCGCGCGAGCGTACCCGCGGTGCGTCCTTGCGCGGCGGCCGCTGGCGCGCCAGCGTCAGCCCCGGATGGCTCGCCTCGTTCTTCAGCAGCTCGAGGCCCTTCGCGGTCAGCGCGAGGACCGGGTACTCGTCGCCGTTCACCTTGAGAAAGCTCTGACCGACGAGCTGGTCGATGTAGCCGCGCACTTCAGCGACGGACGCGCCGGACAGCAGGCCAAAGGTGCTCAACGTGTGATGCTGCCTGGCGGTCACCTGGTCGCTGGCCTGGCCCCGCAGCACGCTGGCGACGTAGGTGGCGCCGAAGCGCTGGCCAACCCGCACGACGCACGACAGGATCTTGCGCGCCACGACGACCGGCTCGGCGGCCGGTTCGAGCTCGTCGAGACAGGCGTCGCAGGCGCTGCATCGCCCCTGCGAATAGCTGTCGCCGAAGTACTCGGCCAGCTGCCGGTGCCGGCAGCCGATGCTCGTCGCGTAGCGCTCCATCTGGCGCAGCAGCGCCACCGCCGCGTCCGTGAGCTCGCCATTGCTCTCGAGCATCTGGCGCCACTTCATGAAGTCGGCGCTCGAGTAGATCAACGTGCACTCGGCCTCGAGGCCGTCGCGGCCGGCGCGTCCCGATTCCTGCTGGTAGTGCTCGAGCGAGCGCGGCGCGCCCGCGTGCACGACGAAGCGCACGTCCGATCGGTCGATCCCCATGCCGAACGCGACGGTCGCGACGATGACGTTGACACGTTCGCTCAGGAACGCGTCCTGGTTGCCGCTGCGCTCCGCGTCGGAAAGGCCGGCATGGTACGGCAGCGCCGGAACACCGATGCCGCTCAGCCACGCCGCCAGCGCGTCGACCTCGCGCCGCGACGTGCAGTAGATGATCCCCGCCTCCCCGCGCCGGCGGTCGAGAATCTCCAGCAACTGACGCTTGAGCGTGCCCCTCGGCAGCGCGCGGTACAGCAGGTTCGGACGATCGAACGATCCGACGAGCTCGAGCGGATCCCGCAGCGCCAGCTCGGTGCTGATGTCCCGCCGCACGCGCGCGGTCGCCGTCGCAGTGAACGCGTGCAGGCTGACGCCGGGCAACAGCTGCCTGAGACGACCGAGTTGGCGATATTCGGGCCTGAAGTCGTGGCCCCACTGGCTGATGCAGTGGGCTTCGTCCACCGCCACGAAGCGGACATTGCAGGACGACAGCCTCCCGACGAAGCTCTCGCCGCCCTCTCCCACGAGCCGTTCCGGCGAGACGTACAGCAGGCGGTACCGGCCGTCGCGGAGGCCGGCATTGACGCTGCTCTTTTCGTCCGAGGAGAGCGAACTGTTGAAGAGCGCCGCCGGCACGCCGTTGCCGACGAGCGTATCGACCTGATCTTTCATCAGGGAGATCAGCGGCGAGACGACGACGGCCAGCCCGGTGCCGAGCATCGCCGGGGCCTGGAAGCAGAGCGACTTGCCGCCCCCGGTCGGCAGCACCGTGACAGAGTCGCGGCCATCGAGGATCGCGTCCATCGCTTCGCGCTGGAGCGGCCTGAACGTCTTGTACCCCCAATAGCGCGCAAGTACGTCCTGGAGTTGTGCGTCGTGGGACCGGGCGGGCACGAAGAGAGTGTATCTAACGGCCCGTCGCGTTCGGCCGTTGCGTGATCCCCGGGTAGGGCTTCAGGCCGAGGCCGAGCAGATGCTCGGTGTCCTGCTCGCCCTCATGACAGGCCTCCTCGTACACCTCGTAGCGGGGATCCATGACGCGCCGGATCGCAAACGCCATCGTCCACGGCCTGGTGTAGACGACTGGATCCTCGATGCGTGCCTCGTAATGAATCGTGTCGGCGTCGATCATCGTGAAGCGCTCGACCACGTGGGCGGCGGCGCTTTCGAAGTTTCCTGCCTGATCCAGCCACGTCCTGCCGTTCTGGTTCGTGACGTCGACGACGAGGGTGTTTCCCTCCCATCGTCCGCGCGAGCTTCCGAGCGCGAGCGCCACCGACGCGCTCACCTGCGGTTGCGCGCCGGTGGGAATCACGCGAAACGTGTGGCTGCGCGAGTGGGTGATGACGAAGGTGCCGGGCGACTGCACGATCGCGATGTCGCCGGGTGTGTAGAGCATCCGCGGCACGCCTGACGAGAGGCACGAGACGTTGGGATCGATGTACTTCTCGAAGTTCTCCTTCCGCTGCGCGAAGCCCCACGGCTGGTAGGGGACCTTTCCGTCGGGAGGATCGACGACAAAGGTGGGGCCGGCATTGACGTCTCCATTGCCGGCATGCGCCTCGATGTTCTCGACGCCGCCGCTCTGGCCGCGCCAGATGCCCTGCATGTCCGGCTTGCCGTCCGGCGTACGCGGCGGCGTGAAGGTCATCGCCCTGGCGAGCGCGCACGGATGAAAGGCGACGGGGTCGCGAGGACAGTCGCCGGGCCGCGCCGCGGGTGCCCGACCCTGCCCGGCGAGCGCCGTCGAGGCCAACGCGACGCTCGCCACCAACAGCCCTGCGCGAACGGCGCGCGTGCTCATCGGGTGAAGATCGACTTCGCGATAACGGCGTGAACGCCCTTGTTGCCGTCCACCAGTTGCGTCACGCGCAGGTCCACGGCGACGCTGGCCAGCAGGTAGGCGTCGTCTCGCGTCAGCCCTTTCAACTCCATGAGCCAGTCGAGCATCTCGCGCGTCGCGATCTTCGCCGCCTCGTCGAGATCCTCGTTGAACCCCATCGTCATGTACTCGGTGGGCGTCTCGGCACGCGGCCGCTTGATGGTCTTCCCCTTGTGCAGGAGGACCTGGATCTCGCCCTTGAGTGAGGTCTCGATGGCGGACCCGGCGACCTCGCCGTGGCCCTGCGCCGCGTGGCCGTCACCGAGCGACAGGAGCGCGCCGGGCACGAAGACGGGCAGATACAGCGTCGTGCCGGCGACCAGGTCGGAGTTGTCCATGTTGGCGCCCCAGACGTCCGGCCGCTGATCGGTGACGCGCCCGACCGACAGCGGGGGCACGACCGCTATCGACCCCCAGAACGGCTTGGTCAACGGCACGACAACGCCCGGCCCGTACTCGGCCGTCTTCTTCCTCAGATCGAGGTAGACGACCTTGTCGCGGCCGGACGCGAATTCACCCGGCAGCGTGCCGCCGTTCACACCAAACGACTGCGCCCCTATCGGCAGCCGGAGGTCGATGGCGCGGAGCCGGATTTCGAGGGAGTCGCCGGCCTCGGCGCCCGTGACGTAGATGGGGCCGGTCAGCGTGTGATCGCGCCGCGCGTTGTCGTCGACGCCCTTGAACGTCTCGTACAACTCGGCGGGAATCCTGTCCTTCGACACACCGAGCCGCTCGAAGTAGCCGGGCGTGCCGGTCGCCGTCTCGATCCGCACGACGTCGCCGGAGTTGATCGTCAGGACCGGCTTCGCCGCGGCGTCGAGGAAGCGGTAGAACGTCGTGGCGGGCGTCGCCTTCAGAACGTAGGTCTTCGACGCCGTCTGGGCCGCGGCGCTCGCGGCGATCGACACGACACAGCAGGCCCAGGCGACGTGCGTTCTCATGGCTAGTTGGTGGCGCCCTTCTTGGTCGCCGATTCCGGGACCGGCGCCATCACCGGCGCGTCCTTGATGTAGGTGTGATAGCTCTCCGTCATCTGCCACACGCCGTTGACGTTGGCATAGACGCGGCTCGACCAGTACGGCTTGTCACCATAGGTCGGCTGCAGCTGCACCCAGAGCACCGAATCGCCAAAGTCCCATGCGCGGCCGAATGCCACGGGCGCGGCGCCGACCTGCGGGCGGTTCGGGTTCTGCTGCTGCCCGCGCAGCATGCCGGCCAGGCGATCCTTCTTCGACGCCGAGCGGCCGCCGTACGTGTTCACCGCGCGCTGATCGAGATTGTCGGCGACGCGCTTGCCCCAGCCGGCGGACCCGCTCTCCTGCTCCTGCCACGCTTCGAGCGCGGATTTCTCGCCGGCGCCGAGCGGCTTGTAGGGAAGCACCTGGCACGGGTTGATGCATGGCACGTTGAACGTCGTCGGCACCGTCTGGTAGTCGCGCTGCCGGACCTCGAGATCGTTGACGTGCAGCAGGCGCCAGCCGTTCGGCCGCTGCGCCCAGAAGTGCGCGGAGAATTTCTGTTCGCCCTCGCTGCGCTCCACGTAGACGAGCTTGCCGTAGCGGTGCTCGATCACCTTCACGTCGCCGCCCGTGCCCACCAGCGGCTTCACGTTGTGCGCGAACGCTTCGCCCTTGGTGGCGTAGTAGACACCGTCGGGATCGATCCAGCTGAAGTCCGCGTCGAGCATCTTCTCGGCGGCCGCCCGGTCGCCGCTGACGAGCGCCTTGGTGAGCGCCTCGTCCGCCTTGACGACCTCGCTCGGCGGCGCGGTCTGTGCCTGCAAGGCGGCGATCTGCGCCACGCCGGCCATGAGTGCCATCGCGAAAGCCCTTTTCATGTGCGGGTGCTCCTTGGTGAAGAAACCGGGCTCAATTTTCCTCGATCCCCCGGAAAATTGAACCTGGTTTCTTATGACCGTCCTCGAACGATTCCTCCGCTACGTCAAGTACGACACGCAGGCCGACGAGAGCTCCACGACGTATCCGAGCACCAGCAAGCAGCTGGTGCTGCTGCGCGACCTCGCCGACGAGCTGCGGTCGCTCGGCGTGCGGGACGCGGCGATGGACGACCACGGCTACGTCACCGCGACAATTCCGCCGACGTCGGACAAGCGCGTCCCCACCATTGCCTTCATCGCGCACGTCGACACGTCTCCGGAAATGCCCGGCGACAACGTCAAGCCGATCGTGCACTCGCGCTATGACGGGCGTGACCTCGTCCTCCCCGACGATCCGACCGCGGTCCTGCGCGTGTCCGAGTGCCCGCCGCTCGGCGACCGCATCGGCGACGACATCGTCACCGCCTCGGGGACGACGCTGCTGGGGGCGGACAATAAGGCCGGCGTCGCGGAAATCGTGACGGCGGCCGCGCACCTGGCGGCGCATCCCGACGTTCCGCACGGCCGCATCAGGATTGCGTTCACGCCGGACGAGGAGGTTGGGCGCGGCACGCAGTTCTTCGACGTGGCGCGCTTCGGCGCCGACTATGCCTACACGATGGACGGCAGCACGCGCGGCGAGCTCGAGTACGAGAGCTTCTCGGCCGACGCCATGACGCTCACGTTCATCGGCTTCAACACGCACCCCGGCTACGCGAAGGACCGGATGATCAACTCGATCAAGGTGGCGGCCGACTTCCTGCAGCAGCTGCCCCGCGAAATGTCGCCGGAACGAACCGAGGGCCACGAGGGGTTCGTGCACCCGTACGTGCTGCAGGGCGGGGGCGAGAAGACGACCGTGCGCTTCATCGTCCGCGACTTCAGGACCGCGGCGCTGAAGGAGAAGGAGGCGTTGCTCGAACGGCTCGCCCGCGACGCGGCCGCGCGCCACGGGGCGCGGGTCGAGATGCAGGTGGAGGAGCAGTACCGGAACATGCGCGAGGTGCTCGACGGGCATCCGCACGCCGTGGAGTACGCGCGCGAGGCGATCCGGCGCGCCGGCATGACCGTCCACGAGCGCCCCATCCGTGGCGGCACGGACGGGTCGAAGCTGTCGTTCATGGGACTCCCCACGCCGAACATCTTCGCCGGGGAACACAATTTCCACTCGCGGCTCGAATGGGTGTCGGTTCAGGACATGGAGAAGGCGGTCGAGGTCATCGTCCATCTGGCACGGATCTGGGAAGAGCGCTCATGAGCCATGGCGAAGAAAACACCTCAACGGCAGCACTGGGCGCGTCACCATCGAATCCTCGCCGGGGTCCTGATCGCGTTCCTCGTGATCGCGGTGGGCCTCCTCTTCGCGCAGGACCAGGAGACCATCCGCATCAAGAGCCCGCTCGCCATCGATGACCCGCGCTTCCCCCAGTACGCGGCGAACCTGCTCGGCCACAGGCTGACGTCCAACGACTCGTACGTCGTGCACACCAACGGCACCCAGGCATTCCCCGCCATGCTCGCGGCCATCGGACGCGCGAAGGATCGCATCGCGCTCGAAACATACATCTACGCCGAGGGTAAGGTCGGCACGCAGTTCAGCGACGCGCTCGAGGCGGCGGCGAAACGCGGTGTTCGCGTGCAGATGGTGCTCGACTCCGTCGGCTCCAAGAAGATGTCCGACGACGACAAGAAGCGGCTCGAAGCGGCCGGCGCGAAAATCCGGTGGGTCAACCCGCTCCTCAGCTTCCAGATCGAGGAAATCAACTACCGCACGCACCGCAAGGCGCTCATCGTGGACGGCGACGTCGCGTTCGTCGGCGGGATGGGAATCGCCGATCACTGGGCGCACGACGAGAAGGACTTCCCCATGTGGCGCGACACCATGGTGGAGATTCACGGTCCCGCCGTCGACGACGTCGAGGCCGCGTTCAACCAGAACTGGATCGTCGTCGCCGGCGAGGTCGAGCCGGCGGTCGAGGCGGCCAGCGCGCCGCCGTCGGGCCCCGGCCGCACGGTCGTCGTCTGGAGCTCGCCACAGACCGGCGTCAACGAGCTGAAGATCCTCTACCTGCTCGCCATCGGCGCGGCGAGGCATTCCATCGACATCGAATCGCCGTACTTCATCGTCGACGAGTCGTCGCGGTGGAGCCTCGAGGAGGCGCGGCGGCGCGGTGTCCGCATTCGCATGATCGTCGAAGGCGACAAGACTGACGCCAAGAGCGTGAAATACGCCAGCCGCAGCGACTACTCGTGGATGCTCGAGGACGGACTGGAGATTGCCGAATACCAGCCGACCATGCTCCACACGAAGGCGATGGTCGTCGACGGCGTGCTCAGCATCGTCGGCTCCGCCAACTTCGACAACCGGTCACTGGAACTGAACGACGAGCTGAACGTCGCCGTGTTCGACCGCGGCCTCGCGGCGCGGCTCCTCCAGGACTTCGAGGCGGACCTGAAGAAATCGAAGAAGCTGGAGCTGGAAAGCTGGCGGTCGCGCCCGCTGCCGGAGCGCGCCCAGGAATGGGTGTGGAGCTACTTCGGCGAAGTGTTCTGAAACGTCTCCGCGAATCTGCAGCGCCCGGTCAGCGGCGCTGGACGATGTGGAAGAACACGATCGAGGCCCACACCAGGATGCCGACCGAGACGAAGAACGGGATCAGCGCCCACCCGAGCTCGTGCGGCATCCATCCAACGACCGGCGCGCCCACCTCTTCCCTCGTCTCGTCCCTGTGCTTGATCGCGAAGTAGACGACGTACGCCACAACCCCCAGCGCGAAGAACGCGGTGACGGCCAGCGCGCCGAAGTAGAGAAGGTCCATCCGGGTTACCGGTCATCTTCACACGCTTGACAAAATCCGTGGCAGCAGTCATACGTGCCCCCAGACCATGGAGCACCCTCCCGGGGGCCCGCCGCCCCGCCGCGGCCCCTCCGTCGACCTCGACCCGACCGGCATTTCGTCCGGGAAGGGCCCCGACAGGCAACGCCGCCAGTTCCTGAACTATTCGTTCTACCGGCTCGATCCGGTGTTCCGGCGGCTTCCCGGCGGCGAGCAGCGAGCGGCCGCGGCCGCGTTCATCGACCTGGTGCGGCAGTGGGAATCTCTGGAGGACTTCATCCTCCGTACGTACTCGCTCGTGGGGCTGCGCGCGGACGTCGATTTCATGCTCTGGCGGATCGCGTTCGACCCTCTGTGCTTCCAGTCGATGGAAGCGGCCATCAGGCGGTCGCAGCTGGGCGCCTACCTGTCCCAGGTGCACAGCTTCCTTTCAGTGCAGCACCGCTCGCCCTACGTCAACCGGAGTAAGAATCCCGGGGAGGGTGTCGAGCTGCTGCCGGGCGAGGGGAAGTACCTGTTCGTGTACCCCTTCACGAAGACGCGGGCATGGTACCGCCTTTCGTCTCACGCGCGGCAGGGGATGATGGACGAGCACATCGCCGCGTCCGCGCCGTTCAAGGGCGTCCGCCTGAACACGAGCTACAGCTACGGCATCGACGACCAGGACTTCGTCGTCGCGTTCGACTCCGACTACCCGCAGGAATTCGTCGATCTGGTGGGGCGGCTGCGGTACACGGAGGCAAGCCTCTATACACAGCGGGACACGCCGATGTTCACGTGCGCGAAGGCGCCCATCGACGCGATTCTCGGGCAGCTGGCGAACCCGGATTCTTAGCGAAACGTGGACTCGATGGAACCTGAAACCGCGGACGGAATGCGACGACCGGCTGGACTCTGGCTGCTGACCGGCATCCTGCTGGCCAGCCCGGTGATTCATCTCCTGGCGTTGGTCTTCGACACGCGCTGGCTCAACTTCGGCAGCCGCCTGCCGTGGGACGCTTTCGTCTACTTCATCATCGCGCCGGTGGTCGGCACGTTGATGCTGCGCCGCCACGAGCGCGCGCGATTCTCGGCCTACGTCTTCCTGTCGTGCGAGATCCTGCGTGCGGTGCGCATCCACTCGTGGCCTCTCGGACTGCTGTCGGCGGCCGCGATCCTCTACCTGCAGCTGCCGGCGCCGCGGCGGTTCCATCCATCGGTGGATCCGCGGAAGGTGATGGCGCGGCTGCGCCTCGGGCGTCCTGCGTCCTGAACGGATCGCGCGCGCCTGACAGGCGTTCGCGCGCTGGCGGACCCTTGACTCCCGCGACGCGCGAATAGTACAAACGGCCACTTTTCAAAACTCGAAGCAGGAGACCGCTTGGCCCAAACGGAAGCCGAACTGCTTGACAACCCGGTCGAGGGCAATCCCACGCTCATCCTGCGCTCGCCGGATTTCCACGCCATCACCGAAGTTGTCGCGGAGGCCGTCGAGCGGCCGACACCGATCGGGTGGTGGTTCTTCTTCATCCCGGCCCTCGCGCTCCTCGGCCTGCTCGGCGTGGCGGTCTCGTGGCTGTTCTGGGAGGGAATCGGCGTCTGGGGGCTCAACATCCCCGTCGGCTGGGCCTGGGACATCACGAACTTCGTGTTCTGGGTCGGGATAGGGCACGCCGGGACGCTCATCTCGGCGATTTTGTTCCTCTTCCGGCAGAAATGGCGCACGTCGATCAACCGCTCGGCGGAGGCGATGACGATTTTTGCGGTCATGTGCGCCATGCTGTTCCCGGGCATCCACGTCGGACGCGTCTGGGTCATCTACTGGGTGTTCCCAATCCCGAACCAGATGAGCGTGTGGCCCAACTTCAGGAGCCCTCTTCTCTGGGACGTCTTTGCGGTCAGCGTTTACGGGACCGTGTCGATCCTGTTCTGGTACGTCGGCCTGATCCCGGACCTGGCGACAATGCGCGACCGGGCGAAAACCCGCGTCCGTCAGTCCGTCTACGGTTTCTTCGCGCTCGGATGGCGGGGGTCCGTTCGGAACTGGAACCATTACGAGAGCGCCTATCTCGTGCTCGCGGCCCTCGCGACGCCGCTGGTCCTCTCGGTGCACTCGGTCGTCTCGATGGACTTCGCGGTCTCCCTGCTTCCCGGATGGCATACGACGATCTTCCCGCCCTACTTCGTCGCGGGCGCGATCTTCTCCGGCTTCGCCATGGTGGTGACGCTGATGGTGATCTGCCGCACGGCGTTCCGCCTCGAGCACATCATCACGCTCCGCCACTTCGACTACATGGCGAAAATCATGCTCGTCACCGGGACGATGGTCGGCTACGCCTACGCCACCGAGTTCTTTACGTCGTGGTACAGCGGCAACCCGTACGAGTTCTTCACGTTCATGAACCGCGCGCTCGGGCCGTACGCGTGGGCCTACTGGATCATGATCACCTGCAACGTGATCAGCCCGCAGATCTTCTGGTTCAAGAAGGCGCGCACGAATATCCCCTACCTGTTCTTTGCGTCGATCGTGGTCAACATCGGCATGTGGTTCGAGCGGTTCGTGATCATCGTCACGTCACTGCACCGCGATTTCCTCCCGTCGGCCTGGGGCTACTTCAGCCCCACGATCTGGGACATCTCGTGCCTGCTCGGGAGCTTCGGGCTCTTCTTCACGATGTTCTGCCTGTTCGTGCGTTTCCTGCCGATGGTGGCCACCTCCGAGGTCAAGACCGTGCTGCCGCAGGCCGATCCGCATGGGCACGTTGACGTCCATCGTGAGGTCAGGGGCCACCGGACGCGGCTGTCGGGCCCCGAGCCCGCTCCCGGGAGTGCCTCCTGATGCCCTTCGAACCGCTTCGCTCGCTGAGGGCCAGGCCGCCGCTCGTGCCCCAGCTCCCGACGGGGCCCTATTACGGCATCCTCGCCCAGTTCGCGACGCCAACGGACCTGTATCACGCGTGCGAGCGGGTGCGTGACGAGGGTTTCACGCGGTGGGACGCCCACACGCCGTTCCCTGTCCACGGCATCGAGAAAGCGATGGGCATCCGCCGTTCCCCGCTTCCCTGGATCGTCCTCGTCGCGGGATTGACCGGCGCCGCGTTCGGGTTCGGCCTTCAGTGGTGGGTCCATACCAGCGCCTACCCGCTGGTCATCAGCGGCAAGCCGTTCTTTTCCTGGCCCGCCTTCATTCCGATCACGTTCGAGCTGGGAATTCTCTTCGCCGCGTTCGGCGCCGTCCTCGGCATGCTCGCGCTGAACCGGCTCCCCATGCACTCCCATCCCCTCTTCCAGTCGAAGGTCTTCGAACGGGTAACCGACGATGCCTTCTTCATCTCGATCGAATCGTGGGATCCGCGGTTCGATGCGTCGGCCACCAGGAAGCTGCTGGAGTCGCTTGGCGCACGAACTGTCGAGCTCCTGGAGTCCGCCGAATGATCCCGAACGAACAGGCCACGATCCCGCCGGGGCACTCGTGGAACCGCATTCCAGTCATTGGCATCGCGTGCGCCCTCCTCGGCGTGGTGGTCTGCGCGCTTCTCGGGGCAGGCAATCCGAAGCAGTTCTTCTTCTCATGGCTCATGTCGTTCCTGTTCTTCCTGAGCCTGGCCCTTGGCGGGCTCTTCTTCGTGCTGTTCATGTGGGCGTGCCAGGGTGGATGGGGGATTGTGGTGCGGCGGATCGGCGAGACCGTTTTCGCGACGATCCCGGTGATGGCCGTCCTCTTCGTTCCGCTGCTCTTCGGCCTGACCCATCTCTACCCGTGGTCCGTCCCGGGCGCGGCCGAAACCGATGCCCTGCTGCGCTGGAAGGCGCCGTTCCTCAACGTGCCGTTCTTCCTGATCCGGGCGGCAATCTACTTCGTCGTGTGGTCGTTCATCGCGCTCTCCTATTACCGCCTCTCGCGCGGCCAGGATGAGACCGGCGATCCTGCGGTCTCCGCACGCCTGCGAAAGTTCGCCGGTCCCGCCATCATCGTCCTCGCCCTGACCTCGACGTTCGCCTCGATCGACTGGGTCGTCTCGCTCACGCCGCACTGGTACTCGACCATGTTCGGCGTCTATTTCTTCGCCGGCTCCTTCATCGGGTTCATCGCGCTGCTCTCGGTCGTTGCGCCGGCGATGCGCGGGGCGGGACTGCTCGAGACGGCGATCACCGCTGAGCACCTGCACGATCTCGGAAAGTTCCTCTTCGCATTCACCGCGTTCTGGGCCTACATCGGCTTCTCGCAGTTCTTCCTCATCTGGTACGCGAACCTCCCGGAGGAGTCGTTCTGGTTCAAGGCGCGGCTCGAAGGCTCCTGGGAGTTCGTCTCGCTCCTCCTCATGGCGGGGCACTTCGGGGTTCCGTTTTTTTACCTGATGGGGCGCGCCGTCAAGCGGAGGGGATGGACCCTCGCGATTGGGGGCGCGTGGCTCCTCGCGATGCACTTCGTGGACATCTACTGGCAGGTCATGCCGACGCTCCACCCCGAAGGCGTCCGTCCGTCGGTGCTGGATGTCGCCGCGTTCCTCGCCGTCGGCGGATGCTTCGTGGCGACGATCGGCTGGCTCATGCGCCGGCAGGCGCTCGTGCCGTTGCGCGACCCGAGGCTGGCCGAATCGCTCGCGTTCGAGAACGCCTGACGCCAAAAGAGCGGCGAGAACGCGCGGTCCGGGCCCGGCGCGAGTGTTGCCCGTATGGCGAGTTTCGTTGTAGAGTCGCGCAGATCGAATGACTGCGCCGATTGTCCGCTTCATGACAGTCGGACCGCAGCGTCAATGGTGACGACGGACGGGAGGTTTCGATGACCAAGGTGCCGAGCATGCGCGGAACAGGGAACTGGTTGTGGCTTGCGGCTGTGCTGGTCGCCGTGTCGTTCTGGCCGGGCGTTGCCCACGCCGCCTCGACCATCACCGGAACCGTCAATTTCGACGGGAAGCCTCCCGTGCTCAGGCCGATCGCCATGGACGCCGAGCCCGTCTGCGCCAAGAAGCACGCGGGACACGCCGTGCAGCCCGAGATGCTGGTCCTCGGGACCGGCCAGACCATGGGAAATGTCATGGTCTACGTCTCGAAGGGACTGCCTGCGGGCAAGACCTATCCCGCTCCCAGCACGCCGGTGACCGTGGATCAGGACGGCTGCATGTACCTGCCGCACGTGATGGGGATCATGGTCGGCCAGACCTACAGGATCCTCAACACCGACGGCATCCTCCACAACATCCACACGCTTCCGAAGGTCAATCCGGCATTCAACCGGGGGCAGCCGGCGACGGTCAAGGAGATGAGCACGACGTTCCCCAAGGCGGAAACGGCCTTCCAGATCAAGTGCGACGTCCATCCGTGGATGAGCGCCTACATGGCCGTCTTCACTCATCCCTTCTACTCGGTGACCAAGACGGACGGGAAGTTCACGATCTCGGGCCTCGACCCGGGCACCTACGAGATCACCGCCTGGCACGAGCGGCTGGGGACGCAGACGGCCTCGGTCACGGTGGGCGCCAACGACACGAAGACCCAGGCCTTCAAGTTCGCCGTCCCCGCCGCCACGAAATAGCGCATCCGGGAGAGCAGACGCATGAGTGATCCAGGAGCTGTCGCCGCGCACCCCTCGCACGCCGCGCACGAAGTCCATCACGAGGAACTCGGCTTCTGGCGCAAGTACGTCTTCTCGACCGATCACAAGGTCATCGGCATCCAGTACGCCGTCACCGGTCTGCTGTTCCTCCTCTTCGGCTTCTCGCTGATGATGCTCATGCGCTGGAACCTCGCCTACCCGGGTGCGGCGCTGCCGGTCATCGGCGGGCTCTTCGGCGACGCGCGCATGCCGGGCGGGACGATGCTCCCCGAGTTCTACAACGAGCTCGGGGCGATGCACGGCACCATCATGGTGTTCCTCGGGGTCGTCCCGCTCGCGGTGGGAGGTTTCGGGAACTTCGTGCTCCCGCTCCAGATCGGCGCCCCGGACATGGCGTTCCCGCGCATCAACATGGTGAGCTACTGGTGCCTCTTCCTCGGCGGCATCACGATGCTCGGCAGCTTTCTCGTTCCGGGCGGCGGGGCGCAATCGGGGTGGACCTCCTACGTGCCTCTCGCCGACATCGCCGGCACGGGTCAGACGTGGTGGCTGATCGGGATGATCTTCCTGATCACCTCGTCGCTGCTCGGCGCGCTCAACTTCATCACGACGACGATTCAGCTCCGCGCGAAGGGGCTCACGTTCATGCGCTTCCCGTTCTTCTGCTGGGCGCAGTTCGTGACGGCCTTCCTCCTGCTCCTGGCCTTCCCGCCGCTCGAGGCCGCGGGCGTGATGCAGCTGATGGATCGGGTGGCGGGTACCAGCTTCTTCCTCCCGAGCGGACTCGTGGTCAGCGGCCAGGCCCTGACCAACGCCGGCGGCGGCAACCCGCTCCTCTGGCAGCACCTGTTCTGGTTCCTGGCGCACCCGGAGGTCTACGTCCTGATCCTCCCGGGGATGGGCATCGTGGCCGAGATCATCGCCAACAACACGCGCAAGCCGCTGTGGGGCTACCGTTCGATGGTCTACTCGCTGGTCTTCCTCGGCTTCATGTCGTTCATCGTGTGGGCGCACCACATGTTCATGACCGGCATGGGGACGGCGATGGCGGCGTTCTTCCAGACGACCACGATGATCATCTCGATCCCGTCGGTCGTCATCCTCACGGCGCTGATCATGTCGCTCTGGGGCGGCTCGATCCGCTTCAACACGCCGATGCTCTTCGCGGTCGCCTTCCTCCCGATGTTCGGCATCGGCGGGCTCACGGGGCTTCCGCTGGGGCTCAACATCGCGGACATCCCGCTGCACGACACCTACTACGTCATCGCCCACTTCCACTACGTCGTCGCCCCGGGAACGATCTTCGCCCTCATGGCGGGTATCTACTACTGGTATCCAAAGGCGACCGGGCGGAGGATGAACGAGACGCTCGGCAAGATCCACTTCGTCGGGTCGCTCGTCTGCATGAACGCCATCTTCATGCCGATGTTCATCATCGGGCTGGCCGGAGTCTCGCGGCGCCTGTTCGACAGCGGCGCGACCTACGCCTTCGCGCAGCCCGTCCTGCACTGGAACGTCGTGTCGTCGTGGGGCGCGTGGATCATGGCGCTCTTCCAGCTTCCCTTCATCTTCAATTTCTTCTGGAGCATCTGGAACGGAGAGAAGGTCGGAGAGAACCCGTGGGACGCCACGACGATCGAGTGGTCGGCGCCCTCGCCTCCTCCGCACGGCAACTTCCTCGGCACGCCGGAAGCGTACCGTGGGCCGTATGAGTACAGCGTTCCCGGCGCGGCCAGGGACTTCGTGCCGCAGTACGAGGCCTGATTCGAGATGGACATCCCCTACACCGTCGAGGTTCGGCGCGATACCGGTCTGACCAACGGCAAGATCGGCATCTGGCTGTTCCTCGCCTCCGAGGTCATGCTGTTCGGGGCCCTGTTCGCGAGCTACATCCTGATCCGGACGGGGGCGCCGACCTGGCCGCGGGGGGACACGATGCTCGACGTCCCGCTCGCGACGGTGAACACCATCGTGCTCATCTCGTCCTCGGTCACCATGGTGATGGCGTGGGCGTCGCTGATGCGCCGCCGCTTCGAGACCTTCCGGATCTACATGGGCCTGACGATCCTGTGCGGGCTCATCTTCCTCGTCATCAAGTACTTCGAATACAGCGCCCATTTCCACGAGGGCGCGTTGCCCAGCACCAATAACTTCCTCGCCATCTACTACACCCTGACCGGCCTGCACGGGCTGCACGTGTTCGGGGGGATGGTTGTGAACGCGTATTTCTGGGGTCCGGGCGCGAAGCTCTATAAGACGAACCCGGTGTGGTTCACCAACCGGGTCGAGCACTCGGGACTCTTCTGGCACTTCGTGGATCTGGTCTGGATCTTTCTGTTCCCGACGCTGTACCTCTTGTAGAGCGGTATCTCTTGTAAAGCGGCACCTTCCATGACTGACCACGCAGCGGCATCCGCCACGAGCGACCACGCAGTCGGCGACCACGCCGTCGACATCGACAAGCACGTCAGGATCTACATCACCGTCTTCGTCGCGCTGATGGTCCTGACCATCGTCACGGTGACGGTCTCTCGTTTCCATCTTCCGGTGCCGCTGGCCGTGACCGTGGCGCTGATCGTCGCGACCATCAAGGGAACGCTCGTCGCGTGCTACTTCATGCACCTGGTCTCGGAGAAGAAGCTGATCTACGCGGTCCTCGCGCTGACCGCGATCTTCTTCATCGTGCTCATCGCGCTTCCCTCGTTCACCGTCCACGACGGCTACTGGATCCACTGATGAACCTCCGGCTGGTCCATGCGGGGCTGATCTTCCTCTCCGCGGCGCTCGCGGTGCTGTTCGGGATCTGGTGTTTGAACCTGTACCAGCGGGCGCCAGGGACCGGTCCGCTGATCGCGGCGTTCGCGGCTTTCGCCACGTCGTTCGGCCTGGTCGTCTACGACCGGTGGTTCCTGCGCAAGACGAGGACGTTCCGATGAACACGAAGACGATCCGTCGCGGAATCGTACGGGCGGTCGCGGCAGCGGCGATGCTGGTCGCGGGCAGCTCGAGCGCCTTCGCCTGTCCGGTGTGTTTCGGCGCGCTGGAGACCCCGCTGATCGACGGAGCGAAGCTGGGCGTGCTGGTGTTGCTTGCCATCACCCTTGCCGTGCAAGGGGCGTTCGTGGGCTTCTTCCTCTATCTCCGCAAGCGCGCGAAGCGCATCGCGGACATCGACCTGGACATCGAATGGTCGAAGCTCCAAGGAGGAGCGTCGAGAACATGACCGAATGGCTGGGGATGCCGCCGCTTGCCACGGCGCACGGCGCGCAGATCGACAACCTGATCGGCTGGATTCACATCTTCATGCTCATCCTGTTCGTGGGATGGGGAGGATTCTTCCTTTACGCCATCATCCGTTTCCGGAAGTCCCGGAACCCGGTGGCGGACTACAGGGGGGTCACGTCTCACAGGTCGACCTATCTCGAGGTCGCTGTGGCCGTGGTCGAAGCCGTCCTGCTGATCGGATTCGCCATCCCGTTGTGGGCCGCGAGGGTCGACGCCCTGCCGCCGGAGAACGAGGCGCTGGTCGTCCAGGTGACCGGCGAGCAGTTCGCCTGGAACGTGCACTATCCCGGCGCCGACCGGGTATTCGGCCGCACGGACATCAGCCTGCTCGACCTGCAGTCGAACCCGCTGGGGCTCGATCGCAACGATCCTGCCGCGAAGGACGACATCACGACGGTCAATCAGCTCTTTCTGCCCGTGAACCGGCCGATCATCGTGAGGCTCCGGAGCAAGGACGTCATCCACAGCTTCGGCGTGCCCGAGTTTCGCGTGAAGCAGGACGCCATCCCGGGACTGACAATCCCCATCTGGTTCATCCCGACGATCACGACCGCGGACATGCGGACGCAGCTGGGAAACCCGGAATTCCAGTACGAGATCGCCTGCGCGCAGCTCTGTGGTCTGGGCCATGCCAAGATGCGCGGCTTTGTCACCGTCCAGAGCGCCGAGGAATTCCAGAAGTGGATGGACGACACGGTCGCGGAGCAGGCGGGAGCCGCGAACAACCCGTTCCAGTAGCCCGCCTGCGCGCGCCGATCGTGGCGCGCTTCGGCGAGGCAGGCTAGCCGAAGAATTTCGGCGTAGGCATCCGCGCGCGAATTCGCTCCAGCTCCTCCGCCGTGACGCGGCTGATGCCGTTCTTTCGGCAGGAGTCCTCGACCGCCCTCACGACCATCCCGCGGACAAACGCCGGGATCTTCTTCATGCGTGCGGTGGCCGCATCCTCCCACTCGATCGTCGGCGGTGATGCGACACCGTATTCGATCGAGCCGGCGGCGCGCGGCTCGGGAGAGCCTGCCTCGCCGAAGCCCCGAAGGGGCGAAAGCGCCGCCAGCACGGGAGACCCCGCGAACGTCCCCGGCGTGTGCGTGCAGAGGGGATCTTCGGCCATCAGGTCACCGGTCATCCCGTAGGCCCGGGCACGACAGCCCCCGCAGTGCGCGTTCATCTCGCACGGTCCGCAGCGCCCTCCGAGCGAGGAGCGACGGCGAATGTCGGTGAACAGTCCCGACGAGGTCCACAGGTCCGTGAGAGACGAACGGCGAAGGTTCCCGGCGAAGACCGGGAGGTAGGGGCACGGGGTGACGTCCCCGTTCGGCCGGATTCCCATGTAGTGCGTGCCCGCCGGACACCCGCCGGCCCCTCCGGAGTAGGTCCTGATCTTCGGGTCGCTCTCGGCGCCGTGCTCCAGGACGGTCTTGATGTAATGCGGAGCGCACTTCGCGTTCACGAGCATCCGGCGGTCGTACTTCCGCTGGATGCGGTAGAGCGAGGCGAGCACCTCGTCGTACTGCTCGGGGGTCATGTCCGACACGAACTGCCCACGCCCTGTGGGCACCAGGAAGTAGAGGTTCCACACCTTCGCGGCGAGGCGATCGTGCGCGAAGTCGGCGATCGCCTCGAGCTCGCCGAGATTGTGCGAGCCCGCGGTCGTCTGCACGATGAAGGGCAGCCCGGTCCGGTTGAGGATCTCCGCTCCGTCCACCGTGTTCTGCCAGGCGCCGCGCACCATCCTGAAGCGGTCGTGACGCTCGGGATCGAGCGCATCGAGGGACAGCGACAGTCCCCGTGCTCCGGCGTCCGCCAGGCGCCGCGCCACGTTCTCCGTGATGGACACGCCGTTGGTACCGACGACGACCCACAGCCCACGCTCGGCCGCGCGGCGGACGATCTCGAGGATGTCGCGCCGCAGGAGCGGCTCGCCGCCGGTCAGGATCGTCAGGCATTCGGGGGCGAACGCGACGATGTCGTCGATGACCCTGAAGCATTCCTCGGTGCCGAGCTCGCTGCGGTCGGCGAAGTTCTCCACAGCGAGCAGCCGGGGCCCCCGAGGCGCGTCTTCCGCGCGTTGCGGCACGGCAGACGTCCCGCCGGCGTCGAGGTAGCAGTGCTCGCACGCGAGGTTGCAGCGGTAGGTGAGGTTCCAGGAAACGACGTAGGGCCGGTCGAACCCTTGCGGCATGTTCATCTCGATCACGCGCCGATTTACATGCCGAAGAACTCGCGGGCGGCCTCGAGGATCTTCTCGTCCACTTCGAGGCAGCCGTTGTCGCGGGCGAACCTCTCGATGCCGGCGCGCGCCATCGGGCGGACAAACGACGGGATGTTCGCGAGCCGGGCTTCCGCCGCGGCGGTCCACCGGACGGCAACGGGCTCGGCACTCTGGCTGGGTTGCGCGCCTTCCTGCGTCGGGATCATCGCGCTGAACGGGCACTTACTGCCAGACGCCTCCGTAGTCGACGCTGCCTGGGCGGTGTCGGGGCCGATGCGCACGCCAAGCGACTGGACGGCCTGGGTCTCGTACGCGTTCGTGAGCATCGCGATCTCGTAGCCGCACTCCGGACACGAGTAGACGATCGACAGCGAGCCGCGCTCCGGCGGCCCCACGGTTTGCAGCTTCATCGGGCTATCGCAGGGGACGCAGAGGAACTTCATCGGGACGGCTCCAGGTTCGAGTCAAGGGTGTCCAGAAGCTGCAGCGCAACATGATCCAGGGCGCGGCCGACGGGTGTGTCGGGGAGTTCCGCCAGAGGGATCCCCCGATCGCAGTGCCGTGCGAGCTCGGGATCGAAGGGGACGGTCCCGAGACAGGGGATCCCCAGGCCCGTGGGCCTGCTGCCGTGAGCGGCGTCGAGGGGCCCGGGTGATTCGAAGAGCGGCTTGATGGCGTTGCAGTCGCGGCAGTAGTAGCCGCTCATGTTCTCGACGTAGCCGAGGAGGCGATTGGGGCCCTTTGACAGGGCTGCGACCGAGCGCGCGACCACGCCGCGTGCCACTTCGGAAGGGATGGTCACGAGCACGAACGACACCCGCGGCCCGCCCTGGGGCCGGTCGAACGCTCCGAGAAAATCGGCATATTGGACGGTCCGCTCGGCTCCCGGCGGCAGATCGAACATCAGCAGGTCGAGCGCTCCCCACTCGAAAGACCCGAGGATCTCGCCAAGGAGAGCGAACTCCCTCGTAGCGCGCCACGTGTGGGACTCTCCCTGCGCGGCGCTCTCGAACTCTAGCGAATCCGACTCCGGGATCACCGAGCCCATCGAGAAGACCGCGATCCCGTTCTTCGTCCGCGGGAGCGACACCTTGTGACTGCCGGGCACGAACAGCGCTCCCTGGACACCCGCCATGCGCGCCTGTGAAGGGCCGTTGAAGTCGGCGTCCAGGATGGCAATCCGCAGCCCCCGGGCACGCAGGGCGCCGGCGAGGTGCAGCGTCAGCGTGCTCTTGCCGACACCGCCTTTGCCCGAGCCCACGGCCACGAGATGACGCACGCCGGCGAGCCCGTCGGCGATGCGGGTGCGCTGCTCGGCCACCTGCTCGAGAATTCCGGACCCTCCGTCCCCGACGATGTCGTGGTAGCGCTTCATGTTGGGGTGGCGAGGGTTGATAGCTTACACCGTCGCAGCTGGCCAGAAGAGCTCCCGCCTGAGCCCTGCGGCGCCCGGAAGGGAGCGCACGTTGCATCTCAAAAGCGCGAGCGGAAGGAGCTGAACATGGAGACCTCGACTGCCATCTGGCTCGCGGTTGTGCTCTTGGTCGGGCTGTGGGTTCCTTACTACATCTGGTACATCCGTCGCGGCAGAGCTCACGGACACACCTGGTTCACGTGGTGGAAGCCCCGGGGCCACTCCGACATCGGCCCGGACGCTGGCGGATTCCGGCAGACCCGACCCGGCGCAGACGATGCGCGGGGAGCCCGTTTCTGAGTCGGCGACCCTCGCGGGAAGACCCGCGAAGACCCGTCGAAGGTGCCCGGCCGGCCTGATTCCGGCCGGGGCGCCCCAGCAAAATCCCTGGCCTTTCACGCCAAAAGCCCCATAACAGCCCTCCTACCTGCAGGAGAAAATCCTCTGGCGATCGCCCGGCAGCCGGGTGTATCCTTCCGCTCCCCACGCTCGAGGAGGAGCCTCTATGTTCAGCCTGACCAATAGGGTTCTGGGTGTGATAGACGACGCGCGGGAAGCCGACAAGACGGTACAAGACCTCGACCAGTCCGGCGTCCCCGATGGCGCCGTGGAGACACTCTGCGGCGGCACGGGAGTAGAACGCATCGACGTACGCGGCGAACATGGCAGCCGGATCGCGCGGCTGATCCGCGCGGTGGAGAGCGTCAACCCGGAAGGCGAGCAACTACGGCACTACAAGGACGAACTCGAGCAGGGACACTGCGTCATCGACGTGCCCGTATACGACGAGGCGAGGCGGCAACAGGCCGTTCAGATCCTCAAGGCGCACGGCGCGCACTACATCAACGCCTACGGTCAGTGGACGATCGAGACAAAGGTAGGCTGAGCGAGAGTTCAATCTCAGGCGACCCCGAGCGCCAGCGAGGGGTCGCCGCGTAGCGCAGATACCGGCGCGAGATCGACCGTATCAGCGGCGCTCGTCGCGCGCATTCAATCACTTCGTCGCGGTTCTGCTCACATCCCTCGCCGGCACCTTCCCCGTGTACTGCAGGATGAAGGTCCCCCACTTGTCGTCGTTGAGGTAGATGTTTCCGCGTGTGTCGACGGCGACTTCTTCCGACCAGTTCACCGGCGAGTCGTGCGGGCCTGTCTGGCTGGGCAGGCCGGCTCGCTCTGGCGGCATGAAATAGCCGACCTCCGTGGGCAACGTCGGCAGGCTGATGTCGAATACCCGCAGGCCCGCGTTGAACCAGGTGATGAACATCAGATCTCCCGGCTGAGCGACCGCCGGGTTGTGAAGTTCCTGGTTGGTGTTGTGCGGTCCGAAGCGTCCGCCCTTGTCGCAGAAGTCCTTGTAGGGCGCGTTGGCCGGCGGCCGCGGCGTGGGGAAGATCGAGATCAGTCGCGGTTTGGCGGGATCGCTGTTGTCGATGAGTCCGGCGAAGTTCATACCGTTGTCCTTGCAGCGCTCGGCCATCGCTTCGGAGCTCACGTACAGAAGTTTCCGATCCCACAGGGGCAGGACTGTGTGGACCGATTGCGTGCCCACGCTTGCGAACGGTGGCGTCATCGTCAGCCGGCCGATGACCCTGGGCTGCGCGGGATTGGTGATGTCGAGATTGACGACGTCAGGCGTGTATCCCGTCGAGAGCATTTTGCCGTCGGGACTGATGTTGGCCGGTCCGTGAAATCCCGGTAGCGGACCCGACAGCGGCTCGCCGTCTTTCTGACCCGGCTGCCACCACTTTCCCACCTCTTTCGGGTGTGCCGGATCGCTGACGTCCACGATCACCAGGATCTTGCCTCTGAAACCAGGATACGAAGTGGAGAGGTACGCGTACTTTCCGCCGGGGTAGGAATTGCGATGTGCGCCGCCGGCTCCGCTGCCCCAGCGCGCGATCTCCTTCGGATTAATCGGATCGCTGACGTCCCAGAAGATCATGTCCGGCCCGGGCGCATTGCGCCGATCGAGCGAGGTGATCATCAGGTTGTCATGCACGGTCACCTGCGACGTGATCCAGTCCTTCGGGCCGTCGTAGGCGATGAATTTTATGTACTTCGGATCTTGCGGGTTGGTCACATCGAGGATGCTCCATCCCAGGTCGAAGGAATGACCCATGTAGAGATACCAGCGGCCGTTGGCCGGATGGTTGAGCGCCATCTTGAAGGCGCCGTAGTGACCGTCCAGGCCCGAGAATCCGACCACCTTCAGACGGACGCCCTGCCCACCGGGCGGGATCGGATCGGCGAACGCGCTGGCCGATGCGAACGCAGCCATCACGAGGGCGGTGGCACAACGGGTAAACCAGGTGCTCATTTCCTTGCTCCTAGCTAGTCAGGACGATAGGAACGACGGCTTTCGGAAGATGACGACTATCCCCGCCCCTCTGCGCAGCAGGCCGAGATAATACCCCGTGGGCTCAACCGTGTCTGAAGAGCCTTTCCTGTCGCGATTCTGCGCCTCCGAGTCGTCGCTAGGCAGCTCCATTTGGAAGCTTTGCACTGCGGAAGATCTGTGCCCACAATGAACGCTCATCCGCATTGAGCACCTCGAGTTCCTCGAAAAGCTCACGCGCGAATTCGACATCACCGAGTCCGCTCGCGGTAATGAGCTTGCGATCGCGAACGGCGGGAGCGTTCACGTAGTTGTCGGCATCAGAGTAGTCGGGGACATGCGAACGCAGGTAATCAAGCCCGTTACTGGTGTGTCGTCGGCCTCGCAGGAGCCCGAGTCTGGCGATCGCCACGGTCGCTCCGCAAATCGCCGCGATCGGGACGTTCTCGGTATCGAGCTGCTTGAGTCGCTGCTCGAGTTCGGGTTCGACAGGGGTTTTCTCCCATCTGTCCCCACCGGGCAGAATGAACACGGCCACATCCAACGGGTCGACGTCGGAAACGGTTTTCGAGGGCAAAACCGTGAGGCCCCCCATGGAGCGGACCGGCACCGCCGTCAGTGCCACTGACTCGACCCGATAGTGGCCATGCCGTCGCAATTCGGCAAGCGCGTGGGCAGGCTCCCAGTCGGCGAACCCTTCAACAACGAGCACGTGAACGGCTTTCTCCGGCATGTCTATTTGACCGTTGTCCGTTCGGCTGCCTAACGTTCGGCGCTCCACGCGGATGCTCACGGTAACACACCGGCGTCCGAATCTCCCTCTGTTCAGTAGACACGTGATTTCTACGCGGCTCACGTTCGTAGTCAACGGATGATCGATAATCCAGCGCCGAGTGGAGGCGCTGGACGTAGGGTTAAGTGGACTGCGCTCGCGCTGAGTAGATCAGATACGAGCTGGCGGGGCTGAAACCGAGCGTCTCCACGCTCTCCTTCGAGATCTCCGCCGGGTGGACCTTGGGGAACCGGATGCTCCTCACGCCTCGCGCGCGTAGTTGAGAGAGCAGTTGCTTCAGGCGGGCTCCGCCATCGTCGAGAAACGAGCGGAGCGATAGAATCTCCGTCTCCTCGGCGCCCCTCTCGACGTAAAGAACACAGGCTTCGATTCGCTCGTCGGAGGCGACGGCGAGTCCTGCGATGTCGTCCTTCCGTGCCGTGAGCGTCTCGACCGAGCGCTCCCAGCACACCTGTCGCCCAGCTTCTGCAAGCAGACCATTGGCGGCAAGATCGTCCACCGAGACCGGAATTACCAACCCGCCTGGGTCCTGAGAGCCAGTTCCGCCCTGAGCGACCGCGGCGCCGCCGGGCGGGTCGAAGGGCAAAACATAGTCTGTCAGCAGCGCTTCCTGGACATATCCGCTTGCCTTCAATAACTCGCAGGCAGGCGCCAGATTCTCGGGAACCTCGGCGACGATTCTCGGCGGCCCGAGAATCGACAGCTTCGAGCCGAGCGAGGCGAGCAGGTGACGGGCATGACCCTGGCGCCGGTGATCCGGATGGACGGCGATCCTGTGGACGAGGGTGCCGGAAGGCCGCTTGGCGCCGATGAGGACGCCGATCGGGTCGGGACCCGAGAAGGCGACCATGCAGCTGCTGCACCAGACCTGCAGGTCGCGGATCGAGCGCTTGAACGAAGCCGCCGTTGCCGGCGGCTCCCCGGGAACGTAGGGCGCCCAGCAGCGGTTCAGCGCATCGACGAGGAGCCCGATGTCATCGGTGCGACAGAACCGATACGAGCTCAACCCTCAGACGCGCCACGCGCGGTGATCGGACTCACCTCGTTGAGGTTGTGCCTCGCCGGCGTCGATGACGGCGTCTTCGGGTAGTTCGCGATCATCTCCGCCATCATCTTCTTGCCGATCTCGATGCCGTCCTCGACGAGCGTGAGGTCGATCGTGGAGGCCGCGCGTTCCCGCGCCAGCTCCTCGATCCGCTCCTGGGTCTGGCTGCGCATGAAGCCGGCCGGCACGCGCAGGATGCGCTGCGCCGCATCGGCGGTCCAGTCGAACGTCGAGATGAGCGGGTTCTTCTTGTCGTCGCGCGCGACGAGCCGGGCCTCGCCCGCTCCAGCCGCAGCGCTGTCCGGGAGGGGCGCGGAACGCGCTTCGATCTGGAGCGGCGCCCCCGTCTCCTCTTCGATCACCTGCCGGGCGAAGTCGAGCGTGATGGCGTCGAGCTTCATCATGCGCGCGCGCTTTTCGACGCGCGCCTTGACGCGGCGGCGCTGATAGGCGTTCTTCATCGTCCAGAGGCCCTTGCGCGCGTCCTCGGACCAGCGCAGCTTGCGTCCGTCGTAGGTGGTCTCTTCCTCGAGCCCTCCCTCGACCGCCGCGATCTTCTCGATCATCTCCTGCGATATCACCTCGAAGTCCGTGCCGCCGCAGACGGTGCACTTCACGGCGCCGCTCTGTGTCGCCGCGACGCCGCACGACCTGCACATCGACACCGGGCCGGACTTGGCGCGCTCGAGCGCGACGGCTTCGGCCAGCGCCTTGGTTGCGGCCGACGCGCTCTTCGGCATGAACCGGTCCATCGCCTCGTCGATCACCGCGCTCGTGATCACCGAATGCCCCTTCTCGAGCGCCAGGCGAAGCACCCCGGTACGGGCGATCCCCTTGACCTGCTCGGGGACGTGCGTCATCCGCTCCTCGGCTTCGGGCGTCCAGCGGACGGTCTCCTCGGCGCGCACGTCGAGCCGGGGCACCTCCAGGCGCGTGGAGAGGAGCACATCGCAGGGCGCGGCGCGGAGGATGTTCTCGGCATTGCTCCCGAGCCCCGTCTCGTCATTCGGGCTGTGGACGCCGATGCGCCCCAGCACGATGAGCCACGGATTGGTCTTGCGCGCGTGGTCGATGATCTTCTGGAAGGGCTTGCCGTCGAGGAGCGTCTTCCTGATCGTGACGCCGTCCTCGCTCGCCATGCGCTCGCCCACCTCGAGATGCGACTGGTAGATCTGCGCGAGCCCGGTGTCGATGATCTCCTCGTGCAGCTGGTTCTGCTCCTCGAAACGGAAGACCTTCGCCGCCTGCTCGGTGAGCACGTTGACGATGCCGTTGAAGACGGAGTAGTGGAGATAGGGATCGTAGACGGCGATCGCTTCGATCCGCTTGTCGAACGTGCGTGCCAGCTCGATGGCGGTCATCAGCGCGCCGAACGACTGCGGGCTGCCGTCGATGCCGACCAGGATCGTGTCGCGCTCCGGCTCGCCTGGCTCGGGGACGTGCTTGACCACCCAGACGTCGCGATCGGACTGGCGGGCGACGCGTTCGCAGACCGAGCCGATCATGCTGTCGCGCGCGCGGCCGACGCCCAGGGCGCCGATCACCACCAGGTCGTGCTCCGACCCGGCGAGGTCCTTGAGGATCTCGGTGTGATGCTTCCCGTCCATCATCCGCGGCTCGAAGGCGAGGCCCGACTCCCCGCAGAGGCGTGACATGCCGTCGAGATAACTGTCGGAGATGAGCTTGAGACCCATCGTGATGAGGCTGTCGTGGATCTTCCGCTGCCGCTCCAGTTCCACCTCGTCGATGTACTCCTCGGGCAGGGTGTATTCCATCTGCCGAAAGCGATAGTCGTGCAGCTTTGCCGCGTAGACATGGCAGCCGACCAGCTTTGCAGAGAACGCCTTGCCCAGCGCCATGCTGCAGGCGACGGCGCGGTTGGAGTGCTCTGAGTTATCGACGGGAACGTAGATGCTCTTGTACATCGGATCCTCCGGATACCTTGCGCACGCTCACGCTCTCGTGGCCGACGGGTGCATCGGCCCACCGCCGACGTCCGCGCGGGCGGGAGAGCCGTATCGCCGCCGCACAAAACCGATGATGACCAGCTCGATGGCGAGCAGCACGAGCGCCGTCCTGAGCATCGGGCCGAAGGCCGAGGGGACCGCTTCCGGCTCGATGTAGACAGACTCCCAGACCGTGAGACCTCGCCTGCTGCCACGCTCGCGCGAGAACCCATCCCAGACCGAGAACGCGATCGGCATGAACTCTCCGGGCGTGAACGGCGCGCCCGCGGTCGGGCGAAGCGGCCGCTTGAAGATGACCGACCATTCGCCCTGGTCGTAGCTCGCGACACCGGTGACATCTCCCGTGTCGTTGGGCACGACATCCGCGCTTCCCTTGCCGGTGAACTGAAGGGGATCGGGACGTGCCAGATCGAAGAACCAGAGATCCACCGAGTTCTGGGTGTCGCCGAAGATGAAGTACGGCTTGCGGGCCGTCGCCGGCACCACCGAAGGAATCTGCAGCGCCAATGCGTCCGAGAACTCGGAGGCCTGGGCTGCTGCGGGCGCCGCTTCGGCGAACGGATCCTGCGGGGCGCCTGCCGGCGGCTGCGCCTGCCCGGCGGCTGGCGTCACTTCCGCGTCGCCAAATGGGTTCCCCTGCGAACCGCCGGCGGTCGCACCACCGGCCCCGCCCGCGGTTCCGCCTTCGGTTTCCTCCTCTTCGGGGGGCACGGGAAGGGATGGTCCGTTCTTTCCGGTTTTCTCCGCGGTCCGGTCGTGCCAGCGAACGAGGAACGCGATGTTGTCCGAATCGTACATCGCCTGAACCGTGACGCTGGTCGTGGGCGGATGGAACTCGCGTACCGGCTCCGTGATTTGCCCGATGATCGGAAACCGCGCCTCGGGCGCGGAGGCAAAGGCCGCGGTGCCTCTCGCCAGATCGATCGGATCCGGACTGAACTTGGCGACGACAAGGTTGGTGTAGGCAGGCCCGTCGGTCCCCGAGAGCGAGACGATGTAGTCCGTGATCGCCCATCGTTGCTCGGGCGTCAGCGAGTCGGCGAACGACGCCATGGGAGTCCCGTTGAGTCCCGTGGTCATTGTCCGGAAGATATCCTCCCGCGACGAGCCTCCGCGCAGCGTCCAACCCTGCGAGAGGTCCGCGGCGCGAATCGGATTTCCCAGGTCGTCCACCAGGGTCGGCGCCGAAGGTCCGTCACCACGACCGAGGTTGCCGTGGCACTTGACGCAACCGATTTCGACGAAGAGCTTCTTTCCGGCCTCGATCGACTGGCTCGACGAGCTCGGTGCGCTCGGGAGCTCCACGGGCTTGGGAACCGCTTCCTTGTTCGAGAAATCAGCGGAGAAGGTCGTGATGTAGTAGGCGAGGTCCGACACTTCCTGGTCGGAGAATTGTGGCCAGGCGGGCATCGACGTGTACGGCATGCCGCGCCTGATGATGTTGACGATGTCCTGGTGGGTCGGCAGCGCTCCATTGGCCGTCGTCCTGATCTTGAACTTGGCCGTCGTGAAGTTGCGCGGCTGCGGCAGCAGGTGCACGGTCGCGTACCCCTGCCCGTCGCCCTTCTCGCCGTGACACTGCGAGCAGTTCTTGAGGTAGAGCGCCTTGCCGGATTCCCGCTGCGCGTCGGTTCCGACGTCTTGAGCCGTCACGCGCACCGATCCTGTCGTCGCCGCACACAACCAGGCGATGAGGGCCACGAGACAGGCTTTGCCGGGCTTGCCGAGCCGAAGCTCACGCTTCGGCGCCAACTGGCGTGAGCGAAGGCTGGAGGTCATTGCGTGGCGACCTCCTCTCGCGCGCGAGGCCTCTGGCCGGTGTGATCGTAGAGAAACAGGATCACATCCCAAATCTCGTCTTCCTTCAGGAACTTCTCCCAGGCGGGCATCGCCGTATCCCAGGGCCCCCCTTCTTCGGGCAGGCCTGGGCCCCCCTTGGAAATGCGCCAGAAGAGAAACGTGTCGCGCAGCAGCGGGATCGTCTCGGTGAGATTGGTCGGGATCGGGTCCAGGCCGTGGATGTACATGCCGGTACCGGCGAGGTTATCGCCGTGGCAGAAGACGCAGTTCCGGTAGTAGACCTGGCGCCCGTTCTCGACGTGCTTGCGAAACTCCTCCGGATTCGACTTCTCGAGAGGCCAGAACGGGTCCTCCCCCTTGTCGAGATCGATCTTCTTGTCGAATGCGGTGATGTCGGTCGGCGATGCAGGATGGATCGTCCGCGAGAACAGAGGCGGCTGGAGAGGAGCGCTCATCTGGACGTAGACGTTCGCGGCCGCGAGCGCCGGGATGGCGACGACCGTTGCCACGAGAAGCGGTGTGTACCGCCTCTCCGTCATGAACCCGACGAGGGGGCGGGAGATCTCCTCGCGGCGCTGCTGGCTCGAGGACATGTACGCCAGGATCGCAAGCGAAACGATTCCCATGTAGATCGAGATGACCGAGCTGGGAATCGGGGCCGTGAATCCGAATCGGAGGAGGACGTAGATCCCCACAAACCAGGCCAGCGCCCATGTCAGCAGATTCGCTCGGCGAAAGCGAAGGAGCAGGAACACGGCGACCACGGGAAGGACGACCAGGAGCTTCATCGTGTCCCTTTCGCGGGGGCGGGGGCAGGTGGCGGCGGCGATCCGCGCGGCGCGGCCGGCGGCGGAGGCGCACCCGGAACGGCTGGCTGGGTGGTGGACGCGGCGGCCGGAGCCGGCGCCGCGCCCGGTGCACCCGGTGGTGCCGCACCCGGTGCGCCCGGCGGAGTGTAGTAGCGATGACTCGTCTGCAGCGTGACCGTCGGCGTGCCGCCAAGCGTCTGCAGGTAGGCGATCACGCAGAGGATCTCCTGATCGGTGAGGCCAATCGGCGGCTTGTTGATGACGGGCATCCCCGGATTGAACCCCGGCACGATGAAAGCGTTCGGGTCGTAGATCGTTTCGGCGAAGTAGTCGACGTCGGTATAACCCGGCTTGCGCATCATCGCGCGCGCATCGACCCCCGACAGGTCGGGGAACCTGAACGGCCCCTCTGTCTTACCAAGCGTGTGGCACGTGAAGCAGAGTCCCTTGCCGTTCATGATCTCCTGGCCCACCTTGACCATGTCGTCCGTCGTCAGGTCGGCCCGGATCACCGTCTCCTGGGGAGGCAGCACTTCCTTCTGCGGCACCATCTGGCCGACGTACGTATAGAACGAGGTCGCCACGAGGACGAGAGCGCCGACCCGGAGCGGATGCGGGATCGTCATGCCGTCCGCCGATGTTCGCCTGGAGCCTCCCCGGTGAACCCCGGCGAGACGTGGCCCGAGCCCTTCGGGACGGGGGGCTTGGTCTGCACCAGGAAATCGGGCTTGTCGTGCAGGCTCGTGAGCCAGAACACGAAGCCGATCAGGAGGAAGAACAGGAGAACGGTTACCGAGACAACCCGCGTCGCGAAGCCGATGGTGGGCGTGAACGCGTCGACCGACGTGTCCCGAACGACACCGTAGACGTGCCAGTGCTGGCGGAGCCCCGAGCGAATGTAGCCCATGAGCCCCATGAGCCAGGTGAAGGTCACCGCGATGAAGATCAAGACGTACTGGGAGACCGCGGGCATCCGTCCCCACCGTACTTCACCGGTCTTCATCGCACCGCGGAAGAGGAAGACGTCGATGGCCGTGATGGCCACCATGGCGAAGAGAACCGAGCTCACTTGCGGCACGGACAAACCGATGCGGACCGTCGCCTCGACGAAGTACCCGTAGACGCCAAGGGAGATGACGATGATCGCGGCGGCCGCGAAGATCGCGAGCTGCGTCGCGTGGCCCATCTTCGCCCACGACACCGTGGCGACTTTTCCCGTACGGCGATACAGCAGGAAGCTCATGAACGTCGTGAGGATCAGGATGTTCACGGCGGTGTTCTTGGCGGACATGACACCGAAGTAGCCCAGGATGGGATGGGTTCCACCTCCCATCGCCCGGAGCTCGGAGACGGTGGCGATAATCGAGCGCGGTGTCGCCCAGATCATGAAGCAGAGCGTGACTCCGGCCAGGAGGTACTTGATGAACTTCTGCAGCGGCTGCACCCCCTCGACCCGCCCCATCCCGAGCCAGAGGTAGTAATTGGCGGCGAGGAAGAGGTTTCCGATCAACACGGCCTGGACGATGAAGAGCCACGAGAAGGCGCCGCCCATCATCGTCAGGCCGAGCGTCTGCGAGAACGCGTAGATCTCCTTCGCGAGGTAGTAGCCGGCGAACGGCAGCGGCAGGAAGGCGCTGATGGCGACGAAGTTGCCGATGTATCCCATCCAGTCGTAGTGCGCGCGCTCCTCGTCGGTTTCCGCCTGCAGGAACTTGAAGGCCGCGTACGCGCCGGCCACCGATCCGCCGAACGCGATGTTGGCGATGAACCGGTGGATGTTGATCGGCATCCACGTGTAGTTGTAGATCGCGTCCCGGACGGAGAGCACCGCCCCCTGGTCCGAGATCCCCGCCGGCGACGTCATGAACGTGACCCAGGCATTGGCGATCATCATGATCCCCGTGCCCACCAGGTTGAGGCCGAGGCCGAGACCAAGATGCACCAGCGGATGAAACTTTCCCCAGCCGTAGTAATAGGTGTAGAGGAAGAAGGCCTCGAAGAAAAAGAGCCCGATATACGGGAGAAAGGTCGGCGAGAAGACGCTCATCAGGTAGTTCGTGAACTTCGGATACAGGATGATGAGCATGAACGTCAGCGCCGCGCCGAACGTGGCGGTGAGCGAAAACGACGTCGAGAGAAGCTTGGTGAACTCGTACGCGAGCCGGTCGTATCGCATGTCGCCGGTCTTGTAGCCGATCACCTCGATGATGAAGGCGAAGATGGGGACGGCCAGCACGAACGCCGCAAACAGCAGGTGGAGCTCCGCGACCGCCCAGATGGCCACGCGGCTCCCGACAACCGGGAACGTGCGGTACTCCGCCTCCGCGTAAGGCTTGGCCTTGGCCTTGGTCTCCGCGTCGGCCCGTTCGGCGGTCACTCCCGCCTCGCGGGGGGTGGCGTCCACGGCCGCGGTAGGAACCCGGTACGGCTCCCTGTACTCGCGGTTCATCAGCTGCGACGCCACGAAGATGACCGCGGCGAACATCAACAGGCCGGTGACGGGACCCAGGATGAACAGCAGCTTCCGGTTCATCGCGCCGTTCATGACGCCATTGGACACAGGGCCTCCCTCACTTGTTGACTGCGGGCTTGTCCGCCGGAGCTTGAGCGGCGGCGGATGCGGCCGCGGGACGTGCCGGCGCGGTTGCGGCACCTGCCGGTGCAGCTGCGGCACCCGCCGGTGCGGCACTTGCCAGCGCGGTTGCAGCCGTTGCCAGCCGCTTGCGCTCGAGCTCTCGTATGTAGGCGATGATCGCCCACCTGTCGGCCGTGGGGATCGGCCAGCGGTACGAGGGCATCAATCCCATCCCGTTCGTCATGATGTCGAAGATCTGCCCGTCCGCGTACTTCAGGATCTTTTCGTCGTGGAAGCTGGCGGTGGGGACGTTGCCGCGCTGGAACAGGATCCCCTTGCCCTCGCCGCGGGCGTCGTGGCACGGCTGGCAGTAGATCGTGTAGCGCTGGCGTCCGCGCTCGAGTAGCGCATCGTCGGTGGTCACGGGGACCTTGGCCACGAACTGCCCGTCCGCTCCCTTCCCGGTGAAGAAGGCCGGGTCTTCCTTCAGCGCGTCGAGCGCGACCGTTCCGGGAACGGGCTCGCGCATGGACGACCCGTTGAAGAAGAAATCACTGGCGGTCTGCGAGAGGACCTTCGGCTGGTCGTCCATGCTCGGGTTGAGATGGATGGGCGGACGACCCGACGTGCAGCCGCGCGCGCAGCCGCTCACCGCGACAGTGGACGCAAGAGCGAGCGCACCGAGCACCCATCGGCCGCCGCTGACGCGTCGGCCGAGAAGCCGTGTGGGGGCGCTCATGCACTGCCCCTCTCTTCCAGATCGGGATTCGGGTTGCGCACCTTGGCCAGGTAGGTCGTCCTCGGCTTGGTGTTCAGCTCCTCGAGCAGCGCGTAGTTGCGCGGGTCGGCCTTCGCCTTCGCCACGCGACTGGATGCGTCGCGAATGTCGCCGAACTCGATGGCCGAGGCAGGGCACGCCTGCTGGCAGGCCGTCCTGATGTCGCCGTCACGCAGCTCGCGTCCAGCGACCTTCGCGTCGATCTTCCCCTTGTTGATCCTCTGCACGCAGTACGAGCACTTCTCCATCACGCCGCGCGCGCGCACCGTGACGTCGGGATTCATGGCGAGCTTCAGGACGTTGGGCGTGTCCTTGGTGAAATTGAAGAAATTGAAGTGACGGACCTTGTAGGGACAGTTGTTCGAGCAGTAGCGGGTCCCGATGCACCGGTTGTAGACCATGACATTGAGCCCCTCCGCGTCGTGCACCGTCGCGGCGACGGGACAGACCTGCTCGCACGGGGCATCCTCGCACTGCATGCACGGAATCGGCTGGAACACGACCTCCGGATTGCCGGTCGGCTCGCCGGAGAAGTAGCGGTCGACCCGCAGCCAGTGCATCTCGCGCTGGTTTCCGACCTGGACCTTGCCGACAACCGGCACGTTGTTCTCGCTCTGGCAGGCGACCACGCACGCGTTGCAGCCGATGCACGTGTTCAGGTCGATCGTCATCCCCCACTGGTGGCCCTTGTCGTAGGTATGCTCGGTCCACAGCGAGAAGTGTTCCGGTTTCTCCTCGAAGACGCCGAGCGCGGTCGGCCGGCCCTCTTCTTTTTTGGGGGACCGAAGCTCGGCCACCGTGGACTCGCGGACGAGAGGCCGCCCCTCCATGCTGCCGTGGTCCTGCGTCGCCGCGAGCGCGTAGCTGCCTGCGACTTTGCTGAGGGTGACGCCGCTGTCGAAGCCAGGCGCCTTCGACGCCCGGACCTTGAACGTGTCGAACCCGACCCCGGATCCAATCCGCCCCGCGCGCTGGCGACCGTAGCGGAGCGTGAGGGACACCACGCCGTCGGCCATGCCGGGGACGATCCAGATCGGGAGCTCGAGCGAACGGCCCGCGTAGTCGAGACGCACCAGTTGCTGGTTCGCAAGACCGGCCATCTCGGCCGTCTTCGGGCTCACCAGCGCGGGGTTGTCCCACGTGAGCTTGGTCATCGGATCGGGAAGCTCCTGCAACCACCCGTCGTTCGCGAACCGGCCGTCGTAGAGCGCCGCCGACGGAACGAAGACGACCTCCAACCCGCTCGCCGATCCCGTTGCGCGCGCGAGCTCTGCAAACGCCGACGCCTGGACACCGGCAGTGACTTCGGGAAGCTCGCTTCCGGCAAGCAGGCCGTCATGCAGGACGCGGTTCCACTTCTTGTCGAAATCGGCTGCGCCCAGGGTCGTTTTCCAGGTGTCCTGCACGATGTCGTGGCCGGGACGATCCTTGTCGCCGACCATCACCCCTAAGACTTCTATTGGCGTGCGCGCGCCGAACAACGGCAGGATCAGCGGCTGCACGACGCTGAGCGTGCCCCCCACCGCGCGCGCGTCTCCCCATGACTCGAGGTAATGCGCGCGGGGGATGTGCCATTCCGCGCCGTATGACGTTTCGTCGACCGTGTCCCCGAGCGCGATCGTGTGAGGCACCTTCGCCATCGCCGCCGCGAAGTCGAGATCGGCAGGTGCGTCGAACACGGGATTCCCGCCCAGGATGACGAGCGTGTCGACGGCCCCTCCGTTCATCGCCGACACGAGCGTGGTCAACGAGCTGGCGCTCGGAAGCGCCGCGTCCTTTGTCTCGTAATAGCTGACCGTCTTGCCGGCGTTGCCGAGGTGGGCGTTCAGCGCGCACGCTGCGGCGTGGACGCTCGGGGGCTGGCGCTCGCCCGCGACAATCAATCCCGTGCCGCGGTTCGCCAGGAGATCCTTCGCAACGGCGTCGAGCCAGCGCGCATCGACACCGGGGACGGCCGCTCCCGCCTGGCCGGAGGCGCCGGGCGCACCGAGACGCGCCGCGAGCGCCGTCACAAACGCAGCAATCTGCCGGCTTTCGAGACGGAGCCGATGATCCGCCATCGCTCCGGTCAGCGAGTAGACGCCTTCGACGGAGTAGAGCCGGTTCATCGCCCCGCCGGAGGTTCCTGCACGCCTCCCGTCGGCGAAGGCCCGCGCGTGACGGATCGCCTCCGGGTCGGTGAGCAGCGGATCGGCGTCGAGGCAGAGAATCACCGCGGCTTTATCGAGCCGCAGCATGAGATCGACGTCGCGTCCCGCGGCCTGGCGCAGACCGGCGAGGCGGTTCTCGTCGCCGACGGCGTCGTAGGTCGCCCATTGCAACCGCGGAAAACGGGTTCGCAGCTCGGCGGCGAGGCGCGCCAGCGTCGGCGAGGAGAAGGACTCGGACAGGACCGCGAGGCGGGCGCCGCCATCCGCGGTATGCGCCTTCGCCAGCTCCCCCCACGCCATCACGAAATCGTTCCAGGACTTGCGCGCGCGTTTCAGCGTGATCGACTGGGAGCGGTCGGGATCGTAGAGGCCGAGCACCGACGCCTGGACGCGTACGCTCGAGCCCCCCAGCGTCGACGGGTGCGCGGGGTTTCCTTCGATCTTGGTCGGCCGTCCTTCGTGACTCTCGACGATCAGCCCGTAGGCGCTCCGGCGGAACGGAAACGTCGTGGCGTAGTAGCGCGGAACCCCCGGGATGACCTCCTCGGGAGGCGCGACATACGGGACGATCTCCTCGACGGGACGCCGGCACGCCGTGAGCCCCGCCAGCGACAGCGACGCGCCGTCGAGCATCATCATGTCGCGCCGGGTGATCCCCTCGGGAAGCTCCGAGGCGCCCTCCGGGAACTCGCGCTCGAGCGCGGCACGGTATTCCGGGCGATCCTCGATCTGAGCGAGGCTGCGCCAGTAGGTGCGGCTCACCGGTGGCACCCCGAGCAGTCAGTCGGCGGATTGACCGGTCGTCCGCCGAGCTGCGCCGCGAGCAGCCGCGCGTCCCGGGGCGGGGTCCACTTCATGTTGGTGACCTCGGAGACGGGGCGCCTGTTGGGGTTGGGGTTGCGATGACACTCGAGGCACCACCCCATACTGAGCGGCATCATCTGCGTGACCTGTTCCATCTCGTCGATGCGCCCGTGGCAGGTGACACAGCCGACGCCGCCCGCGATGTGCGCGCGGTGCGTGAAATACGCATAGTCGGGAAGCTTGTGGACGCGAATCCAGCGCATCGGCCGGCCGCTCTGGGCGCTGTCCCGGATCGGTGCGAGCGCCTCGCTGTCCCTCTTCACCGTCTGATGGCAGTTCATGCACGTCTGCGTGGGAGGAATGTTGGCGATGTTCGAAATCTCGACCGAGGCGTGACAGTACCGGCAATCGAGGCCAAGCTCGCCGACGTGGAGCCTGTGGCTGTACGGGACGGGCTGAGTCGGACGGTAGCCCACATCCGTGTACCACGGAGAAAAGTAGTACCAGACGCCCGCGGTCGCGATCGTCGGACCGAGGATGACCGCGAGGGCGGCCACGAGCGGGAGCTTGTTCCAGGAGCGAGGAAATATCTGGCCCAATGGCTAGGACCCCCGGGCGCTGGAGGAACGGTGTCCAGGCCGCGAGTCCGCGACACACCTATGATGACCCACCGTCGTGCCCCCCAAGGAAGTTGTGCAGGGGATGACTGAGATCCCGATTGAGGCCGTGATTTTATTCACAAACGAAGAAGAGGGTCAAGCACGCCAGACGCACGGCGTGCATGCGCGCACGAGCACGCGTCGCGCTATTTCGGCGCGGTGTTCGGCGCGGGAGCGGTGTTCGGCGCGGGCGCGTTGGCAGGAGCGGGTTGCGGCTGCGGCGTGAGGCTGACGATGGCGCCGGCGGACGTGGAGCGCGTCGCCGCTGTGAACCAGCCGCGCGACAGGTAATCCGAGAACGTCAGCGTGAGCATGATCCCGAGAAAGAAAACCGCCACGCCGACGATCAACTTCGTCAGCTTGCTGCTGTACTTCACGTGCATGAAGAACAGGACGACGAGGGTGGCCTTGGTGATGGCGATCGCCAGCGCAATCGGAAAGTTCAACTGCGCCGGGAAGTCGATGAAGGCGGCGGCCACGGTGAGCGCGGTGCCCACCATCAGCGCGCCGAAGATCGCGAAATAGGTCGACGTCGGCGAAATGTGTCCGGACATGACTTAGATGATGTGGTGGGAACGGTCCACCAGATACAGCAGCGGGAACAGGAAAATCCAGACGATGTCGACGAAGTGCCAGTAGAGGCCCGCCAGCTCCACGGGTGTATACCACTCCGGCGAGAACCGCTTCCGGGCGGCCATCGTGGCGATCACGCTGAGCAGCCCGAAGCCGATGATCATGTGCAGCGCGTGCACGCCGGTCAGCGCGAAGTAGAGCGAGAAGAAAATCTGCACGTGCGGCGACTCGGGCCCCTCGAAATGGAAGTTCGGCCCCGGCACGTGGTGCAGCTCGAATTTCTCCTTGTATTCGAAGAACTTCACGACGAGGAACGTGAGGCCGAACGCCATCGTGAGGAGCAGCCATCGAACCGTCGCCTTCGGGGCGCCGGTCTGCGCCGAGCGGACGGCAAGCGCCATCGTCAAGCTGCTGCCGATGAGGACGGCCGTGTTGAAGCCGCCGAGATAGATGTTCAGCTCTTCGCTGCCGAGCGCCCAGGCCACGGGATACCAGATCCGGTAGAGCGAGTAGGCGAGAATCAGGCCGCCGAAGAACATCACCTCGGTGACGAGGAACAGCCACATGCCCAGCGTCGACGCCTCGTGCTGCTGCTCGAGATCCTGGAAATGGTGCTGCAGCGCCGGGTGATGCTGATGGGGCGCGTGCTCGTCGGGCGCCGCGATCGTCCAGTCAGGCAACTTTGATCTCCCGCTTGGAATAGTGATACGCCCCCTCGGTGACGATCGGCGTCGTCGGGAAGTTTTCCGGCAGCGGCGGTGACTGCGTGGTCCACTCGAGGCCGGTGGCCTTCCACGGGTTCGCGCCGGCGATGGCGCCGAACTTGAGCGAGTAGAGGAAATAGAGGGCCGGCAGCACGTAGCCGACGGCCAGGATGGACGCGCCCGCCGACGACAGCACGTTCAGCACCTGGAACTCGGGCGGGTAGACGTGGTACCGCCGCGGCATGCCCAGGTATCCGAGGATGAACTGCGGACCGAAGGTGAGGTTGAACCCGACGAAGATGAGCAGCGCCGCCAGCTTGCCGAGCGTGTCGTTGTACATGCGGCCCGTCATCTTCGGCCACCAGTAGTGCAGCCCGGCGAAGTACCCCATGATCGCGCCGCCGACCATGATGTAGTGGAAGTGCGCGACGACGAAGTAGGTGTCGGTGAGGTGGATGTCGAGGCCGAGCGAGGCGAGGAAGACGCCCGTCAGGCCACCGACGAGGAACAGCCCGAGGAAGCCGAAGACGAACATCATCGGCGTCTTCCACCAGATCGCGCCCTTGTAGAGCGTCGCCGTCCAGTTGAAGGTCTTCACCGCGGACGGAATCGCGACCGCGAACGAGAGGAACGAAAAGATCAGCGCCGAGTACGGCGAGATGCCCGCGACGAAGAGGTGGTGCGCCCAGACGAGGAAGCCGAAGACCGCGATCGCCAGGCTCGAGAACGCGACGAAGGAGTAGCCGAACACGTTCTTGCGCGAGAAGCAGGCGATCACCTCGCTGATCACGCCCATCGGCGGCAGGATCATGATGTAGACCGCGGGGTGCGAGTAGAACCAGAACAGGTGCTGGAAGAGCACGGGGTCGCCGCCGAGGCGCGGGTCGAAGATGCCGAGGTGCAGGCCGCGCTCGAGGACGAGCATCAGCAGCGTGATGGCGATGACCGGCGTCCCGAGCACCATGACGAGGCTCGTCGAGTAGAGCGCCCAGATGAAGAGCGGCAGCCGGAACCAGGTCATGCCGGGCGCGCGCATGCGGTGGATCGTCACCATGAAGTTGAGGCCGGTGAGGATCGACGAGAACCCGGTGATGAAGACGCCGACGCCGGTGAGGAGGACGTTCGACTCCGAGCCCTGGCTGCTGTACGGCGTGTAGAACGTCCAGCCGGTGTCGACGCCGCCCATGACCATCGAGACGATCGTGAAGCAGAAGCCGATGGTGAAGACGTACCAGCTGAGCAGGTTCAGCTTCGGGAACGCGACGTCCTTCGCGCCGATCATCAGCGGCATCACGAAGTTGCCGAGCACCGCGGGCACCGCCGGCACGAGCACGAAGAACACCATCGTCACGCCGTGCATCGTGAACATCCGGTTGTAGACGTCGGCCGACAGCAGGTCACCCGCGGGCGTGGTCAGCTCCATCCGGATCAGCGTCGCGAAGATGCCGCCGAGCGCGAACGCGGTCGAGACGACGATCAGGTAGAGGATGCCGATCCGCTTGTGGTCCTTCGTCAACAGCCACGACATCACCGTGTGCGCGTGGTTGATGTAGGTGACCGGCTTCTCCACGACCATGGTTTGCATGAGAGTCCCTTATTGCGCGGATGCGACGCGGGTCCCGCCCGCCTGCAGCGACTTGATGTATTCGATGAGCGCCGCCACGCCGTCCTCGTTGATGAGGCCCTGGAAGGTCGGCATCACGCGCTCGTACCCCTTCACCGTCTTTGCCTGCGACGCCAGGATCGACTCGCGCAGGTAGCTCTCGTCCGCGGTCACCATCGCGCCGCTGTCGAGCGTCACCTGCGATCCGTAGACGCCGACGAGCGACGGCCCGCGGCCGCTCCCATCGGAGAGGTGACACGTCACGCAGGCGAGCTGCGTGAAGAGCGCCTCGCCGCGCTGCAGCATCGTCCCGCCGGCGGTCGCCCCGCCGCCGCCGAGCCACTCCTGGTAGTCGGCCTGCTCCATCACGTAGACGGTGCCGATCATCCCCGAATGCCTCGTGCCGCAGTATTCGGCGCAGAACAAGTGGTACTCGCCGACCTTCGTCGCCTCGAACCAGATGGCGCTGTACCGTCCGGGCACGGCGTCCGCCTTCACCCGGAACGCGGGAATGAAGAGGTCGTGCAGCACGTCCTCGGACGTGAAGACGACGCGCACCGGGCGCCCGACGGGCACGTGGAGCTCGTTGATCTCGCGCTGGCCGTCGATGTGCTGGAACCGCCACATCCACCGCTTCCCGGTCGAATAGACCTCGAGCGTCTGATCCGGCGCGCGGACGATGTGGAAGAAGACGACCGATGCCCAGACGAAGATGCCAATCGCCGTGAAGAACGGGATGAGCGACCAGCCCAGCTCGAGCGGCACCGAGCCGGTAATCGGCGCGCCGACCTTGTCGCCGGTGTGGTCGCGGTACTTGATGGCGAAATAGACGACGCACACCACGACGATGATGGCGAAGAACGCGGTGATCGAGATCACACCGAAATAGAGGTTGTCGATCTCGGGCGCCAGCGTCGACGCCTGCTCGGGGAACAGCGAAAATCCAGACAGCATAAGAACAGCTACGCGTGGCCCTCCATGGGCGGGTGCGTCTCGCGCCACCGCATCAGGCCGATGAACGTGCCCAGCAGCACGACCGTCAGCAGGCCGCCAATCCGCACGAGATTCATCACGACGGCGCCATACCGGCCGTTGGCCGGGTCGTAGTGGTAGCAATACAGGAGCAGCTCGTCGACGAGCGACCCGACGTGGCCCTGTCCCGACTCCACGAGGGCGAGCCGGAGCTCTTTCGGCGAGTACTCGATGCCGTAGAAGTAGCGTGAGAGCCGCCCGTCGGGCGTGAGCACGAGGACGCCGCTCAGGTGCGCGAATTGCTGCGTCTTGTCGTCCCACATGTAGAAGAACCCGGCGGCGGAGGTGACCTGCCTGATCTGCGGCTCTTCGCCCGTGAGGAAATGCCAGGCGCCCGACTGGTTCTGCATCGACCAGTAGTTCAACAAGGCGGTCTTCTTGGCGGCCGCGGTCTCCGGCTTGTCGCGCGGATCGAAGCTGATGAAGACCACGTCGAAATCCGTCCCCGCGCTGAAGGGGAGCGCCTTCGCCGCGCTCGACACCCCGTTCATCACCTGGGTGCAGAGCATCGGG
>Ga0134127_10000137_pt1 | contig 89882 bp, 98 predicted proteins | sample KB31753_FD_96459 | JGI IMG/M metagenome (GOLD analysis project Ga0134127, IMG submission 96459) | Terrestrial soil microbial communities with excess Nitrogen fertilizer from Kellogg Biological Station, Michigan, USA - KB3-175-3 | ecosystem: Environmental > Terrestrial > Soil > Unclassified ... | reverse complement strand
TCTTATTTATCGAATAAACCTTTCGGTAGCTGTTGGTGTCATTGCCATACCATTACACAGCACTGGTATGGCAATGACACCAACAGCTACCGAAAGGTTTATTCGATAAATAAGATCAGCGATTTTGCACCGGTGTATCATTCCGAAACGATCAAAGGCATAACAAAAGCTTATAACTGGAGCGGACAGAAAATAACCGGGGCGGATAGCGTAGCCCAAAATACCCAAAAGGCTTTTTCGTTAAATTTCAAGGTTCCTAATTTTAATTGGAACCTCGACATCGAGACCTTCGAAATGCTACCGCTGGCTGCTGGCAAAACGTTCGCCATCAATTTTTATGACGCCGGATTAAGTCCGCCGGAATATGTGATATATAAAGTTACAGGCAGCGAGGCCATCGAAACGGTTAATAATGAGAAAATTGATTGCTGGAAGCTGTTTACAGAAGGCAATTATAACGGCGGCCATTACTCCGAAACCTATTGGATAAGCAAAAGGGGACATGAGTTTTTAAAAGAAGAAGATTCCTTTGGCGGGGGATACCGCTATAAGATAAAAATGCCTGGGTCGGCTCCGGATCTTTTGCAGCGATTTGCAAGATAGCTGTTGTGATTCTCACTGAACAACAGCATGGCGGGTTAAGTTTAAACTTAACCCGTTTTTTTGTGGCTTACAATCCTGGCTTCGCATATGAGTTATTGCAGCCCGGCTAAAACTTAATACCTTTACCGATACATCACAAATAATTGAGAACATGGACTCCATTAAAGATTTAAGGCTTGCTGTTTTAATCGACGCAGATAATGTTCCGTATGCCAACGTTAAACAAATGTTCGAGGAAATAGCGAAGTACGGAACGCCGACCTTTAAACGGATCTACGCCGACTGGACCAAACCTACGGTATCGGGCTGGAAAGCGGTATTACTCGAAAATGCCATCACACCCGTGCAACAGTACAGCTATTCGACCGGCAAAAATTCGAGCGACAGCGCAATGATCATCGATGCGATGGATATTTTATATTCGGGAAAAGTTGATGGTTTTTGTATCGTATCCAGCGACAGCGATTTTACGCGGCTCGCTATACGGCTTCGCGAAGCGGGCATGAAGGTGATCGGCATCGGCGAAAAAAAAACGCTTATACCCTTTATTACGGCCTGCGATAAGTTTATTTACATCGAGATTTTAAAATCGGAAGAACCGGCTGCTGAAGAAGGCCGGAAATCGCGGCCGTCGAAAAAACGCGGCGCCCCAAAACCCAATGCTATTAATAAAATAGACCAGGAGCTGGTGAAATTGCTGCGTGACAGCATAACCGACCTGGCTGATGAAAACGGCTGGGCGTACCTGGGCAACCTGGGCACGCAAATATTAAAAAAGAAGCCTGATTTCGACTCGCGGAACTATGGCTATCCAAAAATGCTTCCATTGATAAAAAGTCTGAATAAATTCGACTTTGACGAAAGGGAGTCGGGCCGCGGAAATATCAAGCACGTTTATGTTAAGATAAAATAAAACCGCAATTTTCGTCGATGGTACTATCCTTCGCTTCATCCGACTATAGGACAATAAAACAGTTGTGCTAATGAGTTGGCGTTTTAAGTTTACCATTGCTTTCGTCTTCATTTTATTTGCCGGCCGGATTTCCGCCCAACTCGTTTCCGCCGGTGATCTTGCCAGATTTACCGCATCGGCCGACACTTTCAGGCAAAGCCGCCCCGTGGAGAAGCTATATCTCCAGTTTGACAAACCCTATTATGCCCGCGGCGATACGATTTGGTTCAAGGCCTACCTGTTTGATGCCGCTTACTTTAACCCGTCGATTAAAAGCGGCATATTATACGTGGAGCTGACTACCGATAGCAACAAGCTGATAAAGCGGATGATGTTACCGGTAGCCCGTGGAATGAGCTGGGGCAACATCACCATCGATCCAAAGGAAATGCCCGAAGGAGGTTATGTACTTAGTGCATACACCAATTGGATGCGAAACTTTGGCGAGGCTTATGTTTTTAAAAAGGGGTTTTATTTTGGCGGCAGTGCAGAGAATAGCTGGCTGGTAAACACTGCTGTAAAATTATCCGGACATGGCAGCGATACAGCAAAGTTACAGCTGCAATTCACTAACGCAAATCATCAGCCGCTGATTTTACAGGACATGAACCTTAAGATACTGGATGGCAAAAAGTTGTGGTACAAAGCTAAAGTGCAAACAAAGCTCGATGGCAGCGTAAATCTCAATTTTGCACTGAAAACACCTGCGAAGCACATTAATTTATTAATAAACAGCGCAACCGCGGGAGAGAGCCCGCAAGAATTAAAAATTCCGATAACGCCGGCCCGGCCGGAAGACATTGATCTGCAATTTATGCCTGAAGGCGGAAATTTCGTAGCCGGCTTGCCTGCAACCGTCGGCTTTAAAGCCATTGGCCCGGATGGCAAATCCGTAGCGACGGAAGGTAATGTATATGATAGCCGAAACCAGTTGATAGCCTCGTTTAAATCTGTTCATAATGGTATCGGAACATTTGAAATGATACCCAAAGCGGGCGAAACTTATACCGCGAAAGTGACCTTATCCAACTCAGCCGTAAAAATTTTTTCCTTACCTTCTGTTAAGAATGAGGGAACTTCATTAAAAATAAGGGCGGTAAAAAACACCGACTCGCTGGCGATAACAGTAACCGGTTCAAAAGCAACCGGCGGGTATTACCTGGTTGGGCAGACGCGGGGAATTGTTTGTTATGCGGCCGTTATTAATTTAGTCGGCCATGCTTTCAAATGTAAAATTCCGAACCTGGCTTTTCCAACCGGGATAGCGCATTTTACTTTGTTAAACGCAGCTATGCAACCTCTAAATGAACGGCTGGTTTTTATCGATCATCATGATCGGCTGCAAATAGAAATAAATACTGATAAAAAATTTTACAGTCGCCGGGACAGTGTGGCGCTACGTATTCACGTAGCTGATAAGGAAGGCAAACCGATAACCGGCAATTTTTCCCTGGCCGTAACTGATGAGTCGCAGGTTAAAACGACTTTGCAAACGAATAACCTGATCAGCAACTTATTGCTAACCTCTGATTTGAAGGGAAACGTAGAAGATCCGGGATTCTACTTTCAGCCGAGTGCTCATGAAAATACCAACCAACTGCTTGATAACCTGCTATTAACGCAGGGATGGGTTGGTTACGATTGGAACGATCTTTTTAAACTTGCCAAACCATTTTCATTTGCGCCGGAGAGAGAATTTACTATAAGCGGCAAGGTGATTAATGTATTTAATAAACCTGTCGCCGGTTCGCAGGTTGTTTTGCTGTCGAAAAAACCTGCTTTTGTGTTAGATACTGTTACCAATAAGGATGGGCAGTTTACCTTCAAAAACATTGTGCCTTTAGACACGCCGTTGTATATCATCCAGGCGCGAAATAAAAATGGCAGAAGCTTTAATATCGATGTGAGAATTGATGAATTTATTTCGCCGGTATTTAAAACAAATCCTGAAAATATAATGCCCTGGTACGTTAATAGTGATTCTACTTTTATGAATTATGTCAACAACAATTTGATCCGCAAAAAAGAACAGGAAAAAAAATTATTTGGACAAGGGCATGTACTAAAAGAGGTAACGATCAAGTCAAAAAAAATCATAAAAGATTCGCAAAACCTCAACGGGCCCGGCAATGCAGACCTGGTGATCGATGAGCAGCAACTGGAAAAAGCGGGCAAAAAAACATTTTTGCAATTGTTGCAGGAAAGATTGAAAACCTTTAGGGAGGGGGTGTTTAATAAGATCGGAATCGATACGCCGGAACCAGATGCTCAAATCCCGCCTACTTTCATTACTGATGGGCATGGCAGCCCAGCGTTTTGGTTTTTTGTTAATGGCAAGCCCATAAAGCTGATTATCGACGGTATTTCAGTTACGAAGGTTTTGGGTGGCAGTTCTACTTTTGGCTTACGCGACCTGACGTATTATCTTTCTTCCCATTCGGCGGAAGATATCAAAGGTATAGAGGTGATGAGCTCAACCAAATATGCATCCACGTACGTTCCTGCTGAGTATGCTATGATCATTCACCCTTCCGACTATACCTTTATCGAGGTGACCACCAGGTCGGGCCATGGACCGGCCATCGGAAATACCCCCGGCGTTTATTTATATAAGCCATTGCCATTTAGCGTGCCCAAACAATTTTATGCACCTAAATATTCTTTAAAGGATAGCGCGCAGGCAACTAAAGATTATCGTTCTACTATTTACTGGCAGCCGAATGTATCAACGGACTTAAATGGAAATGCCACAGCCTGGTTTTATACTTCGGACAGTGCCGGCTCATATAGGGTGACTATTGAAGGCACGGATTGGCACGGTAATATCGGAAGCTCCAGGTCATCAATAAATATCAGGTGATAATGTTTCGATCCGGTTTATTCCTCGGGCACCTTGATCTTGTAACTGTAAAGGATATGGCGGGTGGTTAGGTAGCATGAATAAACAACAAACGGTGCGACCAAAACGTCGATGGTGTAATGAACATGTTGCACAAGCAGCAGTCCGGCTACAATAACTACCGCCAGCAAGGCGATCAGCTTATCGGTTTTTCGCTCGAGGCATAAAAATATCAGGAACATGGTTGACGTATGTCCTGAAAAAAACAGGTCTTTCGTTATCGTAACGTTTCCGTAAAATACCCCGGTGAACGGGTCGGTTAAGTTCATTAACCCGGGAGGCGGATCAAGCGGGACCAGCGTAATGCTAATGTAGCGGGCGATGCAAACCAGTATCAATGTCCAGCAATAGGTAATATAAATGGAAGGATTATGGATGGCCCTTATCAATATAAATAATACCATCCCCCAAATGATCGCGAAGATGAGCACCGACATATTATGCGGTGGAATTTGCGATAAAACCCAATCGTCCAGTACTACGCCTTTTCTTTTTTCGATGTGATTAAAAAAAAGCGGCATCATAAATATGATGGCGAGCATGATCAGCGTGCCGACGATCATCCGCGTTCGTTTATAAGGTGATCTAAAAATTTCCGTCCAGTTATCCTTTAACGATGGATGACGTTGCATAGGCGCAGCTTGTAGTTTTTTGTTGGCAAAAGTAATAATACATAAAAAATAACGAAAAATTTCTTTATGCCGATAATAACAGAATTGTAAAATAACTATTTTTAAATGCAACACCATTGCGTTATAGTTACCTTTGTGGTTTGAAAACGTTAAAGGATAAGTCGAAACTGGATAACATCGGGATGACGGCGTCGGTATTATGCGCTGTTCATTGTGCCGTTGTACCCATAATTATTACCAGCCTGCCGCTGCTTGGATTGGGGTTTTTATCCAACCCGTGGTTCGAGTGGGGCATGATCACGTTTGCGTTAGCCATAGGCGTATGTGCCATTGGCATTACCTATATACGGCGGCGGCACAGCCTGTTGCCCATGTTTTTACTTATCGGAGGCTTTGTTATTATTATTGCCGGCCATTTATTTATTACCAGCTGGCGCGAAGCCATTATAGTGCCCATAGGCGGCTTGCTTATTGCCGCCGCCCATTTTTTTAACTATAAATACAGCAAAATCTCTTATTGTCATCAAGCTTGATCATCCTTGACACCCGCCAACTGATTGAAGCACGCGACACGGGAAGAATTTAGATCAAAATGTATCCTGATATACTGTATTCTTACTAAATTTACACGAAATGACACAAGCCCGAAATAATAGCTTTGAACAACTGCTGGACCAGCATCATTTAAAAAAGACCGGCCCGCGGCTAAGGGTGTTGTCCATGCTATCGGCTAAAAATGTAGCCACTTCGCAGCCCGACCTTGAACGCGTATTGGATGATATAGACCGTGTGACCTTATACCGGATCTTAAATACCTTCGAAGAAAAAGGGATCATTCACAAGGTTTTCGATTTGAACGGCACGTCCAACTTCGCCATGTGCTCGTCCGATTGCGGAGAAAATCATCATCATGATGAACATCTTCATTTTAACTGCACTAACTGCAAAAATGTGTACTGCCTGGATGACCTCGATCTGCCGCCTATAGAGCTTCCAAGTGGTTTTAAGCCCAATGGATTTACCCTCTACGCTTCCGGATTGTGCCCAAGATGTAATAAGGCCGAAGAAAAAAAGAGATTGAAAACAAATTGATCAGTTCGCCCTTAGTTTATCGATGACTAAAATTAATCCCGGATTAAAAATTTTTGTAAGCGCCTTATTTTTATTCCTGTCCGTTTCTTGTTTTGGACAGCCGCCTAAACCATCTTTTAAGTTTAAAACCATTGTTATCGACGCGGGCCACGGTGGCAAAGATCCCGGCGCCCATGGCGCATACTCACTAGAAAAAAATATTGCTTTATCGATCGCTAAAAAAGTGCAGCTTTTGCTCAACCAGGAAATGGACGACGTTAACGTGATCATGACGCGCAGCACCGATAAGTTTATCCCCTTGAACCAGCGGTCGGAAATCGCCAATGAAAATAACGCAAACCTGTTTATATCCATTCATTGCAACTCGTCGCCCGAAGGGACGGCAAATGCGCATAAGGGAGTTTTATTATTAGTGTATGGTTTTCACCGCCAGCAGGAGCAGATGGAGGCGTTAAGGGAAAACGCGTCGATATATATTGAAAAAGACTATAAAAAGACATATGCTGAATACGACCAGAATAACCCCGCTGCGTTTATCATATTAAATACGGTTATGCATAAATACCGGGAGCAAAGTATCCTGTTCGGAAAGCTATTGAACAAAGAGTTTGTGGAGAATGACGGCCGTAAAAGCAACGGCGTAAAAGAACAGGGGGTATTGGTTTTGGCGCACAGCGCCATGCCGGCTGTTTTAGTGGAAACGGGCTATATTAATAACCCGGAAGAAGAGCAATACTTAAATTCCGAAACAGGCCAGGACGAGATCGCGAATTCAATCGTTCGCGCCATAAAAATTTACCGGCAGCAAATTAATGTTCAATAGTAACGGGATATTATTATTTTTATGAACTCATTAATCAGTCGATGAAAAAACTACTAACCGCAGCTTTGCTATTTGTTATTTATATCGGCAGCGCATCTGCCCAGGAACGCTTTTCGGAGGCCGATTTTAACAAAAGGCTGGGTAAAACAGGTACGCTTTGCGATACCATTTACTCGTTGAAGATCGTGAGCGACACGCTTACCCTTTTGAATATGGGCGGCGTTTATCCAAACCAGAAATATACCGTTGCGGTAAAAGGAAATAAGATCAACCTAAACTGGGCTGGCTTAAAAGGGAAGCCGCTTTGCGTTACCGGTGTTTTCATCCTTTATAAGGGCCGGCCTGAAATTGAGGTAGCGGAGCCCGACAGGATCAATATGACCAAATAAACCAGGGTGCCGGTATCGTTAATGCGGTTCTGTTCCGTATCTCACGGCACGGTTCTTCATTCGTTTGTTTTCTACCGACCTTAGACCCCGATGGGGTCGTTCCCTTAATTAATGCCACTGAGATATGCCAGCTTCTACCGACCTTAGACCCGATGGGGTCGTTCCCTTAATTAATGCCACTGAGATATGCCACCTTCTACCAACCTTCGACCCTGATGGGGTCGTTCGTTCGCTTAATTTAATGATGCTGAGATATGCCAGCTTACTTCTTTACCCAGCCATCTTTCAGGGTAACCGTGCGGTTAAATACCAATTTTTCGGCAGACGAGTGCTTGTCGAGCGTAAAATACCCTTTTCGGATAAACTGGTAACCTTTTCCGGGCAGAGCGCCGGCCAGGTCGGCTTCGATATAGGCCTTAGGGATAATATGTAAACTATCAGGATTTAAATATTCTTTAAAGTCGCCATCTTCGTTGGATGGATCTTCGACCCTGAACAGCCGATCGTATAAACGTACTTCGGCTGTTTTAGCGTGGGGTACACTTACCCAGTGAATGGTTCCCTTCACGTTTATGCCGCTGGTATCATTTCCTGACCGGCTTTCGGGAATGTAGGTGCAATGGATCTCGGTGATATTTCCGTCAGCGTCTTTGGTAAAGCTATCGCATTTAACAATATAGGCGCTTTTCAGCCTCACCATTAAACCCACGCCGAGCCTGAAAAACTTTTTGGGCGGCTCTTCCATAAAATCTTCGCGCTCTATCCACAATTCTCCGCTAAAAGGTATATCTCTTCCGCCGTCGCCACCTTCAGCCTCGGGATTATTTTCACTGAACATCATTTCGGTTTTCCCGGCGGAATAATTGGTGATCACCATTTTTATGGGATCGAGCACTGCCATGCGGCGCCACGCTGTTTTATTCAGGTCTTCGCGGACACAGAATTCAAGCAGGCTCACATCGATCATGTTTTCGCGTTTGGCTACGCCTATACGTTCGCAAAAATCGCGGATGGAAGCAGGCGTATAGCCCCGTCGCCGTAAGCCGCTTATCGTGGGCATGCGCGGGTCGTCCCAATCTTCCACATACCCGTCATCTACCAGCTGCAGCAATTTGCGTTTGCTCATTACCGTATAGTTGAGGTTCAGCCTGGCAAATTCATACTGTTTTGACGGAAATATATTCAGTTTTTCGATAAACCATTCATATAGCGGGCGGTGCGGAATAAATTCGAGCGTACAAATTGAATGTGTGATCTCTTCAATAGCATCCGATTGCCCATGGGCGAAATCATACATCGGATAAATGCACCAGGCATCGCCGGTGCGGTGGTGGTGCGCATGTTTAATGCGGTACATCAGCGGGTCGCGCAGGTGCATGTTTGGCGAAGCGAGGTCCACTTTGGCCCGCAGCACTTTGGCGCCATCCGGGTATTTTCCGGCTTTCATTCCGGCAAATAATTCCAGGTTTTCTTCCACCGGGCGGTTCCGGTATTCATTGGCAACGCCCGGTTCGGTGGGCGTTCCCTTTTGTTCCGCTATTTCTTCGGCCGTGCTATCGTCTACGTAGGCCAGTCCTTTTTTTATCAGGATCACAGCAAAATCGTAAAGCTTATCAAAATAATCGGAGGCATATAGTTCGGCGGCCCAACTAAACCCCAGCCATTTTACATCTTCTTTAATGCTATCTACATATTCCACATCTTCTTTTGTGGGGTTGGTATCATCAAAGCGGAGGTTTGTTTTACCGCCGTATTTAAGCGCCAGCCCAAAGTTTAAACAGATGGATTTGGCATGGCCGATATGTAAATAGCCGTTTGGCTCGGGCGGAAAACGGGTAAGCACCCGGCCGCCGTGCTTGCCCGCGGCTATATCTTCCTGAACTATTTCCTCGATAAAATTTAATGATCTTTCTTCGCTCATGCTGTTGTTAAGAACGGCAAAAATAGGGATTTCGTTTCGCTTGAACGAACCTGTCGCGTTGCAATCCCATAGGGGCCATGTAAACTGTTCACTAATGGTGATATATTACCAACCTCGCATTTTCTTCTTACTTTTACCGTGAACAAATTCATTAATGAACAAGAGTTTTAATCGCCCTATACGGGTTTTGGTGGCTAAGGTGGGCCTTGACGGGCACGACCGCGGGGCGCGGGTTATAGCCACCTCCCTGCGCGATGCGGGCATGGAAGTGATCTATACCGGTTTGCGGCAAACGCCCGAGATGGTGGTCAATACAGCCTTGCAGGAGGACGTGGATGCCATAGGCATCTCTATCCTTTCGGGGGCGCATATGACGGTTTTCCCGAAGATCATGAACCTGATAAAAGAAAAAGGGATGGATGAGGTATTGGTTACCGGCGGCGGCATAATTCCGGCGGAAGATAGGGACGCCTTAAAAAAGCTTGGCGTTGGCGAGTTGTTCCCTCCCGGCACAAATACCAGTGATATTGTGCAATATATAACCGATTGGGTGCAAAAGCACCGGAATTTTTAACACAAGCGACCATGTCCTTTCAAAACCTGCTTATCAAAGACAAAGAGCGCATCAGGTATATTATTATTAACCGCGAAGGCAAATTAAATGCGCTGAACATGGACACGCTGGCGGAACTGCATGCCGCGTTGTCCGAGGCCTTTAACGATCCGGCGGTAGGTGGGCTAATCATTACCGGCGCCGGGCAAAAGGCATTTGTAGCAGGGGCCGATATTGCAGAGTTTGCTCACTTTGATGGCGCCGCCGGGCGCGAAATGGCGCGGCACGGGCAGGCTACCGTATTTGATTTTATCGAGAACGGCAAAAAGCCGGTGATAGCGGCCATTAACGGCTTTGCGCTGGGCGGCGGCCTTGAACTTGCCATGGCCTGTCATATCCGCGTTGCTTCTGATACGGCTAAAATGGGTTTGCCCGAAACGATACTGGGGCTTATCCCGGGATATGGCGGCACCCAACGTTTACAGCAACTGATTGGTAAGGGCCGGGCGCTGGAAATGATCATGACAGCAGATATGATCACAGCCACCGAGGCCTGCCAGTTTGGTTTAGTTAACCATGTGGTAGGTCAGCCCATGCTTTTAGATAAAGCTGAGGAAATATTGGAAAAAATCCTTTTACGGGCACCGCTTGCTGTCGCCTCGGCCATAGCTGCAGTGAACGCCTCGCGTTTAGGGCCGGCAGGTTTTGAGCGTGAGATTGAAGCATTTGGAAAGTGCTTTGACACCAGGGACATGAAAGAGGGCACTACTGCTTTTTTAGAAAAACGCAAACCCGGTTTTAAAAGCGAGTAAAGCTCCCTTTCTGTAAAATACAAGCATAATTTTAGAATATTTAGGCTGTTTTGTAAATAAAATGCTCTAAATTAGCACGATAAGTATTTAACCCGGTATTGTAACAATCTTGATAGAAGTACCGGATAATTTTACGAAATTACGCCGTGACTAATTATGCCTGTTCACATCAACGGGGATTATAAATATCTGTACCAATGAAAAAAATACTCATCATTGATGATGAAGTGAATGTTGCGTTACTACTCTCCAAGTTTTTAACACGCAATGGTTTTGAAGTAACAACCGCCTCCACGGGTACGATGGGGATGGAGTACCTGAAAAATGGCGACTTTAACCTAGTTTTATGCGACTTTAGGTTAGAGGATACCGATGGCCGCGAGATGCTTAAAAACATAAAGACTCAGTATCCTCAAACCGGCGTTATTATCATCACCGGCTATTCGGATATTAAAATGGCCGTAGAACTGATAAAAATGGGGGCGTATGATTATATAACCAAGCCGCTATATCCCGATGAAATATTAAACACCATTAACAAAGCCATCGAAACCCACTATGCCTTAGTTGAAGATAAAAATAAGCCTGAACCGCCGGCCACAAGTGATAAATCGAGTAAAGAGAGCAAAAAGAAGGCTTTTTCGGGCGAATTCGTGTTGGGTACCAGTAAGGTTTCCAAAGAATTGTTAAGACAAATTGAATTGGTGGCGCCTACCAATTATAGCGTTATTATCATGGGCGAAAGCGGCACCGGCAAGGAATCGGTTGCCAAGAGCATCCACCTCAACAGCCCCCGGTACAATCAGCCGTTTGTTGCGATGGACTGCGGATCGCTTACTAAGGAACTGGCCGCCAGTGAATTTTTCGGTCATGAAAAGGGCTCGTTCACCGGCGCATTATATACCAAGATCGGTCATTTTGAAATGGCAAACGGGGGCACCTTGTTTTTGGATGAGGTTGGCAATTTGTCGTACGAAATACAGGCGGCTTTACTAAGAACCGTGCAGGAAAGAAAGGTAAAACGCATAGGCAGCACCAAAGAGATCAACCTCGACGTACGGATTATCATTGCGACGAACGAGAACCTGCAGGATAGCATACAGAAGGGCCGGTTCAGGGAAGATCTTTATCACCGCTTTAACGAATTCAGCATTTACATACCGCCGCTGCGTGAACGCGGCAGTGATATTATGCTGCTGGCAGAACATTTTTTGAAACTTGCAAACCACGAGCTTGGCCGTAATGTACTTTCATTTTCGCCCGAGGTGATCGAATGTTTCACCAACTATCGGTGGCAGGGCAATATCCGCGAATTAAAAAATGTGGTGCGCAGGGCAACCCTGCTTACCGAAGGGGACGAAATACAGGTTAAATCGTTACCTCTTGAAATTTCGAATTTTAAGATACCGGTTTATGAGTTTAACAGCAATCCGGAGGCGGGCGAGGTTAAAGAAAACAGGCATGATTTAAAAAACGCCGCCCTTGAGGCCGAGTATGAAACTATCTTAAAAGTTTTGCGGGAAGTTAATTTCAATAAAACCAGGGCAGCTGAAATATTGAATATCGACCGGAAGACCCTCTATAATAAGATGAAGGCGATCAATTTAAAATAACATGAAAACGCCGGCAAACGACTCATCGGTAAATAACCACCATGCTGAAATGCTGCGTACTTTAAGGCATGATATTAAAAACCAGCTTTCAAACATCCACATGGCTGTTGAACAGCTACGCTACGAAGTAACAAACCCTTCGGAAGATTGCAAATTCTACATGGATTCGATCCTAATGAGCTCCGAAACCATAAATAACCTGCTTACCGATATCGGGTAAAGCTCAATAGTATCGGAATAGTCGTGACTGACCGGCCGCGATTATGCAAACGCTAAAACTATTTAAGGCTTTTGCGCTTTATTGAGTAAATTTAACCTTTTACCTTAATGTCAGTTTTCAGCTATAAACAACGCAATAATATCATCCTTGCCGGAATAGTTATTTTGGGCTGTTTTCTATTTTATGCTTTAAGCGGCTTGTTCAGCTCCATATTGGGCGCCATCGTGCTGTTTACTATTTTCAGGCCGGTGTACCTGTTTATGGTCGAGAAAAAACACTGGAATAAATCGCTGGTCGCCATATTGGTCATCCTCACTTCGCTCATCGTGATTGTGATCCCGTTTTTAGCATTGAGTATCATGGTTGTGGGCAAGATCTCCGACTTTAACCGCAATTCTTTCGATCTGCAGGGCTGGATAACGAGGATCGACGATTATGCAGGTTATCATTTCAACCAGCCGCACATCGCCGAAAATACGTTGCAGAAACTCGGCGTTTACGCTACCGACCTGTTTCCGTCCATCCTGGGAAGCTTTGCGAATATTTTTATTACGCTGCTGGTTTTGTATTTCCTTTTATATTTTATGCTGGTCCAAATTCACCAGTTTGAAGCGGTTTTATTAAAATATGCCCCATTTCGCGAACAGCATGCGTTAAGATTCGCCATGGCCTTGCGTAATTCAACCTATTCCAATGTACTTGGCCAGGGAATAATAGCTGTTACGCAGGGTTTCCTGCTTGCAAACGGCTTTTGGATCTTTGGCATTCCCGATCCGATATTCTGGGGAGTGATAGGTGCATTCATATCATTTTTACCGGTTGTAGGAGCGCCCACATTGAGTATTCCGGCCAGTATTATTTTGTTTGCGCAGGGAGACACCATTAAAGGTGTTTTACTTTTGGCTTATGGCTTGCTGTTTATCGGCAACGTGGATAATTTCCTGAGAATGATCATTAATAAACGCGTAGCCAACACGCATCCGCTGATATCCATTATCGGTGTATTTATAGGGCTGCCGCTTTTTGGTATTTTGGGGTTGGTGTTTGGACCGTTATTACTGTCTTATTTTTTATTATTGCTGGAGATTTACGAAACCAACAGGATGGCGGCCGACCGCCTGGAGCGTATCAGGACCGGCCCTGACACGTAAAAGATGCAAATAAACAGGTAACATTCGGCAAGATATTTAATCATAATAAAAACAATTATTCAAGTTAAAAATTAATAGTATATGAACGATAACTCAAAAGTCATTGTCGCGTTGCTGGTTGGAATTGCGGCAGGCGCAGCATTAGGAATTGTTTTTGCACCTGAAAAAGGCAGTGAAACCAGGGATAAACTCGCTGAATCGTTAAAGAACCTGGGCAACTCGATAAAGGAGACTGCCGCAGCGGAGCTCGATAACCTGATCAATATGAAGGATAAAGTTGTCGACAACCTTAAAACAAAGGCGAGCGACCCGGCAGCGGAATATCAGGACGATCTGGAACATGCTTAATTCTTAATTACTATGTCCCGGATAACTATTTATCCGGGACCTTAAACTAATGATATGGATGCTGAAAAGGAAACTCCCCCGCCCATTATAGATCAGCTGAAAGAATATGCTGAAACCCGGATAAAACTGGCAAAATACCAGGCCATTGAAGGCGGCTCGTCAGTAATCGCCAGTATTATTGCCGAGGCCGTGGTTATATTCAGCACTGTATTCGCCTGCATATTTGCCAGCTTCGCCCTGGCCTTTTATTTAGGAGATGTATTAAAAGATACCTGGAAAGGATTTGGCATTGTGGCGGTAGGCTATTTTATATTCGCGTTTATTTTAAACCGCAGTAAACGCTCCCTGGAAGGGCCGATCGCCAATACATTTATTTCGAAGATCTTTAAAAAATAGCGGCTATGGAAACTGAGATAAGGAATGTGAGCGACTTAAGGAACGAAATTTCCAGGCTCAAAGGAGTGGAGGAGGAACAGCGTGCGGCAATAGGCGAGCGTTTTAGCAGCCCGAGTGCCGCTTTTGCCACCGTTTATTCGTTATTTTCCAGTTCTGCCGATGCCGACGGTACAAAGAAGGGGATTTTTCACATGGACTACGTGGGGTTACTCTCGCGCATCCTGGTACCGTTTACTTTAAATAAAACGCTGTTTCGCAACTCCGGCTTCATTGTAAAAGCGCTGGTAGGTTTGGTATCTCAAAAAGCTTCAGGATATATCAGTGAAGACACTGTGACGAGCCTTTGGGACAAGACGAAAGCTTTGATAGGCCGGCTTACCCATAAATCTCAAGAAAGCCCCGCTACATAAAAGGACACCTTCTTCCAGCGAAACTCATTAGCTTAATCCTTAGCGTACCGGCCCGGAAAGTTTACGACTTACGGCGAAAATTGTATATTCGGAAAACTTTTTAGGTTATGAACGCATATTCAATTTTCAGACAGCTGCATTCGGGCTTCAGGTATATCATATTTGTACTTTTAATAGCAGCCATTATTCAATCATTGCTGGGCTGGCTCAATAAAAAGCCTTATACAGAGGTTAATCGAAAAATAAACTTATTTACCCTGATATCGGCGCACACCCAGCTGCTCATCGGCATCGTGTTGTTTTTTATAAGCCCCAACGTACAATTTAACGCTAATACGATGAAAAACGATACCACCCGGTATTTCACCGTTGAACATTGGCTGATGATGCTCATCGCGATTGCATTTATTACCATCGGGTACAGCAGGTCAAAAACTATTGTGATGCCCGAAAGCAAGCACAAAACGGTAGCGCTATATTACCTGGTAGGCCTTTTAATAATAATTGGGGCTATACTGGCAGGAAGAATCCCCGTTGTAGGCTCATGAGCTTAAAAATATTCAGAAAAAATTTGCCAATTCGAATTTCTTTATAAATTTGTGACCGTAATGATCAAAACCCTCCATACCAGTAACTGGTGGCACCCATTAAATTTTGGCTGCCGGAAAAGTTTGTGATCTGAACACTAATCAATTGTAAACCTAAATAGGAAACCCGGCGAACCTCATTCGCTGGGTTTTTGTTTTTTAGGTCAAAAACGAATATGAAAAAACATAAAATTATAACCACGTATAAAAAGTTACTGGCCGACACGACCACACCGGTTAGCATCTATTTGCGGCTGAGGGACGTTTTTCCAAATTCGCTGTTATTGGAAAGCTCTGACTATCATAGCCGCGAAAACAGCCTGAGCTACGTTTGCTGTGAGCCGATTGCGGGACTGGTGCTGGACAACAGCCGCTTAAAAAAAACTTTTCCGGGTGGCGGTGAAGAAATTTATGCCGCCGGGGAATTTGACCTGATCGATCAGATCAACTCGTTTTTAGAGGCTTTTGAGATTGTTTCGGCGCCTTTAAAAATAGTATCAAACGGCCTGTTCGGTTATTTTACGCATGAAGCGGTTGAACATTTTGAAACCATCCGGCTAAAGGACAGTGATAGCGATACGCGCACAATACCCGTTATGCAGTATCATATTTACCGGTATATTATTGTTATCGATCATTTTAAAAATGAGCTTTACATATTTAACAATCAGCCGGAAAACGACACGGATGAAACCGGGCTTGCTAAATTAGCCGACCTTATCAGGAATAAAAATTTTCCGGAGTATCACTTTGAAAGTAAAAATAAAGAACAGTCTAATTTAACGAACGAGGAGTTTATAGCGCTGGTCGAAAAAATGAAAACGCATATCTTTCGGGGCGACGTTTTCCAGATCGTGCCGTCGAGGGCGTTTTCACGGGAGTTTTTAGGCGATGAGTTTAATGTATACCGTGCGCTGCGCTCCATCAATCCATCGCCTTATTTATTTTATTTTGACTACGGCGGCTTCCGGATATTCGGATCATCGCCCGAAGCACAGATCACGATTAAAAACCGGGTGGCCAGTATATTTCCTATTGCGGGCACATTCAGGCGCAGCGGCGATGATGAAAAGGATGCCGAGTTGGCGCGTAACCTGGAAAATGACCCTAAAGAGTCGGCCGAGCACGTTATGCTGGTTGACCTGGCCCGCAATGACCTTAGCCGCCACTGCGGCAATGTAGAGGTTAAAGCATTTAAAGAGGTGCAGTATTATTCGCACCTGATCCACCTGGTATCGCACGTGAGCGGCCAGTTGCTTCCCGCAGCATCGTCATTTAAAGTAGTTGCCGATACCTATCCCGCCGGCACTCTAAGCGGCGCGCCTAAGTACCGCGCGATGGAAATCATCGATGAAAACGAAAAAACAAAGCGCAGCTTTTACAGCGGCGCAATTGGCTACCTTGGCTTTAACGGCGATTTTAACCATGCCATTATGATCCGCTCGTTTTTAAGCAAAAATAATGTTTTACATTACCAGGCTGGCGCCGGCATAGTCGCCGGATCGGTACCCGAAAGCGAATTAAAGGAAGTGGATAACAAAATAGCGGCGCTGAGAAACGCCATAGAGCTAGCAGAGCAGTTATAACGTAATAATGAGGACATGAATAAAATAAAAAAAATATCACCCGACAAAGCGGGACGCATACTGATCATAGACAATTATGATTCTTTCACCTATAACCTCGTACACCTGGTTAACGAGCTGGGCCTTCAATGCGAAGTATGGCGCAACGATCAGTTTAATATCGACGACGTGGATGCTTTTGATAACATTATACTCTCGCCGGGGCCGGGCATTCCATCCGAAGCCGGTTTATTATTAAAAGTAATTGAAAGATATGCGCCTTCAAAAAGCATCTTTGGCGTTTGCCTGGGCCAGCAGGCTATTGCCGAGGTTTTTGGGGGAAAGCTTTACAATCTTGACCAGCCTATGCATGGCATTGCCACGCCGGTAAAAATTACCGACGAGCAGGAGAAGCTTTTTATCGGCCTGCCTCAAAACTTCAAAGTGGGCCGGTACCACTCGTGGGTGGTGGATGAAAAGGCCGTACCCGATTCATTGGCCGTGACGGCAATCGATGAAACCGATAATACCGTAATGGCTTTACGGCATAAACAATACGATGTAAGGGGCGTACAGTTTCACCCGGAATCGGTTTTGACGGAGTACGGAAAAGAACTAATGTACAACTGGCTGGCAAACTAACCCGGCATTATATCATCTACAAAACAGCCGGAATGAACATACTGGATAAGATCGTTATCAATAAAAAAACGGAGGTGCAGCTCGCCAAAAGCCGTACTTCTGTCGCACAGCTTGAAGCCTCGGAATTTTTTGCCCGGGCGTGCTATTCCTTCAGGGAGCATTTGCTCGATCCGCAGCGCACGGGCATCATTGCGGAGTTTAAGCGAAAGTCACCGTCGAAGGGTATCATCAACGACCAAGTTAGTGTTGAAGAAGTTACCCAAGCTTATGCGGATGCGGGCGCCTCGGCTTTGTCGGTTTTAACCGACCGAAACTTTTTTATGGGCAGCAGCACCGACCTGGTGAACGCGCGAAGGGCAAACTCTATACCGGTATTGCGGAAAGACTTTATGATCGATGAGTACCAGATCATCGAAGCTAAATCGCTGGGTGCCGATATCATCCTATTGATAGCCGCGATCCTTACGCCCGTCGAAATTAAAAAACTGGCGTCTCTGGCAAAAGGCTTGGGCCTGAATGTGTTATTGGAGGTGCACAACCTGGAAGAGCTTGAACGAAGCATCAACGCGGACCTGGATGCCATTGGCGTAAACAACCGCAACCTGGCCGATTTTTCGGTTTCGGTAGAAACGTCGTTTAAGCTGGTGGAACATATTCCAGCAGAGTTTTTAAAAGTATCCGAAAGCGCTATCAGCAACGCCGACACCATTAAACAATTAAAGCTTGCGGGGTTCAACGGTTTCCTGATCGGCGAAAATTTTATGAAGCAGCATGATCCGGGTAAGGCGATGGGTGATTTTGTGAGTGAGTTGGCTTAACCACAGTTGCCAGTTAAACTAATTGTTACATTTTTAGGTTTAAACATTTATAACTAACTTTATTAAATGATGCTGCGTGAAATTATAACCCCAACAGAACCTAGTTTTACCATGCGGTTGCCAGAGGAAATGATTGGCAAAACCGTAGAGGTCATTGCTTTTGAAATCGATACAACTGATGTAGTTTTAGACAAGACGGAACGGTTAAAGCAGATCGAAGATTTAACCAAAGCTACGCTCGTTGACTTAAGCAGCTTTAAGTTTGACCGCGACCAGGCGAATAATTATGACGAGTAAAAGAATTGCTCTTGATACCAATGTGCTGATATATTTGCATGATAATTCCAATTCGGCTAAAAGAGCGATCGCTAAAAACTTGCTGGCTGATAGCCCTGTGGTATCGTCCCAGGTGATTTCAGAGTATCTCAATACAACACGCAGGTTGCTCAACCTATCTAAACAGGATCTCCTGGTACAGACTTCACAGTTGTTTTCCATCTGCGCTATAATCCCCGTATTACCTAATACATTGTTTTTTGCTGCAAATTTGGCAAAGAAATATAACTTTCAATTATTCGATGCCGTCATAGTTGCTGCCTCAATAGAGGGGCATAGCGGCATTTTATATTCAGAAGACATGCAGCATGGTTTAGTTGTCGATAAAACGCTCACCATAATTAATCCGTTTTTCTAATTGGCTAATTCCCTCATACTTCATAAATGAAAAGAACAATTACATTCGGCTTTATCCTCGCCATTTTTGCAGCTAAAGCGCAAAAAAATATCTCAGGTTTCACCGCGGCTTCTGCGGCTAAAGAACTAAAGGCAGAACAAACGTTTGATGCTTCGCTGAGCGCGGCGCATATTGGCGAGACCATAAAGGAACTTTCCGCGTTTCCGCATAACCTGGGTTCACCGGGAAGCAAGGCTGTGGCGGAAAAAATACTTCAAAAATACAAAAGCTACGGTCTGGACGCCCATATCGAAACTTTTACAGTACTGTATCCTACCCCAAAAATGCGCGTTCTGGAGCTTACAGCGCCCACACGTTACAATGCCGTGTTAAAAGAACCGGCGCTGGCGCAGGATGCCACGTCGGGGCAGGCCGATCAACTGCCCACCTACAACGCATGGAGCGCCGACGGTGATGTAACCGGCCAGCTGGTATTTGTAAATTATGGGCTGCCTGACGATTATGAAACACTTGCTAAGCTCGGTATTGATGTGAAGGGAAAGATCGTGATCGCCAAATATGGCCGGTCGTGGCGGGGCATTAAGCCGAAGGTGGCGTATGAGCATGGGGCGATAGGCTGCATCATTTATTCGGATCCGGCCGACGATGGTTATACCGCCGGCGACGTGTATCCTAAAGGCGCTTTTAAAAGCGAATACGGCGTTCAGCGGGGCTCGGTGATGGATATGGTTATCTATCCCGGCGACCCGCTTACACCCGGCGTTGGAGCGACGAAGGATGCTAAACGTTTGGACAGGAAAGATGCAAGCACCATACTAAAGATACCGGTTTTGCCCATCAGCTATCACGATGCGCAGCCCCTGCTGGCCGCACTGGACGGGACTGTTGCTCCGCGCAACTGGCAAGGTACCCTGCCTATGACTTATCACATCGGTCCCGGTAAGGCGACGGTACATTTAAAACTCGAATTTAACTGGGACATGGTACCTGCTTACGATGTGATCGCGAAGATAAAAGGGTCGGTATGGCCGGATGAGTGGGTGATGCGCGGTAACCATCACGACGCGTGGGTGAACGGTGCAGACGACCCCATCAGCGGGCAGTCGGCCATGCTGGATGAGGCTAAGGCGCTTGGCGACCTGCTGAAAACCGGCTGGAGGCCAAAACGTACTATCGTTTACTGTTCATGGGATGGCGAAGAGCCGGGTTTGGTCGGGTCGACCGAATTTGCTGAAGAACATGCAAAAGAGCTGCAGGAAAAAGCGGTGGTGTATATCAACTCGGATAGCAACAGCCGCGGCTTCCTGGGTTCGGGCGGCTCGCAGGCGCTGGAACCTTTTATGGACGAGGTGGCCCGTGATGTGATGGATCCGCAAACCAGCGTTAGCGTATATGAGCGGCGAAAAGCCCGCGAGCTTGTAAACGCATCATCCGCAAAGGATAAAAAAGAAATTTTAGACAGGAAGGTGCATCCGCTGGAGGCGCTGGGTTCCGGGTCGGACTTTTCTTCGTTTTTACAGCATCTCGGCATTCCTACTTTGGATTTGGGTTTTGGCGGCGAAGGTGGCGGTGGGGATTACCATTCTATTTATGATTCTTATGATGATTACGTGCGCTTTAAAGATCCGGGATTCAAATATGGGGTCGCTTTGTCAGAGACCGCGGGCCATGCAATTTTGAGAATGGCCGATGCTGATCTGCTTCCGTTTGATTTTCGTAACCTGGAAAGCACTATCGATAAATATGTAACGGAAGTAGCCGAACTAACCGATAAAATGCGCGAAAATACCGCGATGGAAAACCAGTTGATCGCTGCTAACGATTACACCCTTGCCGCCGACCCGACAAAGCATGAGCTACCGCCGGCTGCTAAGGGCGAGGTACCTAAATTAGATTTTCAACCGTTAAAAAAAGCGTTGGACTCGTTAAAAAAGAGCGCGGATAAGCTGGCAGCATCGTGGTCTGCGGCCTCGCAAACAGATGCCAATAACGATCGATTAAACAAATTGCTGTATCATGCCGAGCAGCTGCTGCTGTCGGATGGCTTGCCGCGCCGCCCATGGTACCGGCACATCATTTATGCGCCGGGCTTTTACACCGGTTATGGCGTAAAAACATTGCCGGGCATACGCGAGGCCATCGAGCAGCGCAACTGGGCCGAAGCACAGGAGCAAATAGCCGTGGTTGCGCAGCATATTGATAATTTGGCGGCGTATTTAATAAGCCCCCTCTAAATCTCCCCCGGTTGGGGAGACTTTTACTAAAAGCTATCGGGGATCTTTTATAGAAAAAAGCTCCTTTAGTGAGGACTAATTAAATAGCTTCGTTGCGCGTTGAATGCGGTTGATGGTTTCCTCTCGCCCCAGCAATTCCGCGATGTCAAAAACACCGGGGCCAAATTTGCCGCCTACCAGCATAATGCGGAATGGCAGCAGCAATTCGCCGGGTTTAATGGCCTTTTCTTCAGCAAGTGCTTTGAACAGATTTTCAAGCTCGCCGGCTTGCCAATCGCTCATACTATTTAGCCTGCCGGTAAAGAGGTTAAAAAAGTCTGTTTTGGCATCGGTCCATTTCGGCTTAACGGCATCGATATCATATTCTTTGGGCTGCTCAAAAAAGTATGCGGATTGCTTATAAAAATCGGTCAGCAACACGCAGCGGTCCTTCACTTTATCGATAACTTTCAATAAATACGCATCATCGCCCAGGTTAACACCTTTATCTTCCAACACTTTCCTAACTTCCGACCTCAGACTTCCTGCTTCCGACTTCTTTATCCACTCCGCATTGAACCATTTGGCTTTTTCGAAATCAAACTTCGCCCCTCCTTTATGCACCCGTTCGATTGAAAATTTTTCAACTAACTCTTCCAGGGTGAACAGTTCCTGGTCGGTACCGTCGTTCCAGCCCAACGTAGCGAGCAGGTTTATAAAAGCTTCGGGCAAAAATCCAAGCTCGCGGAAACCCGGGGTCAGCTCGCCGGTTTTTGGATCGGTCCAGTTCATGGCATATACCGGGAAACCCAGCCGTGCGCCGTCGCGCTTGCTTAGCTTGCCATGACCGTCGGGCTTTAAAATCAGCGGCAAATGCGCCCATTCGGGCATATCGGCTTTCCAGCCCAAATAGTTCCACAATAATAAATGTACCGGCGCCGACGGCAGCCATTCTTCGCCCCTGAACGCGTGCGAAATTTTCATCAGGTAATCGTCGACCACCACGGCCAAATGGTAGGTTGGCATTCCGTCGGCCTTTAACAACACCTTGTCATCAACCTGGTTGGTTTCAAAACTAACATGGCCGCGTATCATATCATTAAAGCTCACCCTCTCATCGGGTGGTATTTTTATGCGGATAACATGCGGCGTATGGGCATCAAGCAATTGCTCAACTTCGTGTTCCGTTAACGACAATGAATTACGCAGGCTGTCGCGGTGAGCCTGGCCGTATTGAAAATTAGGGGTATCTTTGCGCTTCTGTTCAAGCTCTTCGGGTGTATCAAATGCATAATAGGCATGGCCCTGGCGCACCAGTTTTTCGGCATACTCGCGGTAAATGGACTTGCGCTCGCTTTGGCGGTACGGCGCGTAAGGGCCGCCCGACACGGGGCTTTCATCCGGGTTTAACCCGCACCAGTTTATGCAGTCGAATATATACGCCTCGGCTCCTTCCACATACCGGTTTTGGTCGGTATCCTCTATCCGTAAAATAAAGGTGCCATTGTGTTTCCGGGCAAAAAGATAATTGAACAATATAGTGCGTACCCCGCCCAGGTGCAAGCCGCCTGTTGGGCTTGGTGCAAAACGTACCCTGACTTTTTTATCTGGCATAGGCTGCAAAGATAGTTTTTAGTTGGATAGCGCGTGAGACGTGAAGGAGCCAAACACCAAAAGTTGTTTTTGGCCTGACACTGCCGGCTTTTTGACTGCTAAACTTTTTGCGTAATTTGCCCCGCTTCCGGATATATATGTCAATGACCAACCCTTACCGGCAAAAAAAACGCTGGAAATATTCGCTGCTTAGCTTTGCACTGGTAATTGCCTTCGGCTCGTTACTTTATACGCGGTACCTTGTGCGAAATATCGAGCGTTCGGAACGTACGCGCGCCCAGGTATGGGCCATGAGCCAGAAACAGGTTTTATCATCGGATGACAACGATTTTTTAAACTATGTTTTTGCTGTGATCGACAGCTCGGTGGTGCCGGCAATTGTAACGAACGCGCGCGGCGATATCCAGTTTTCGAGAGGGCTCGACTCAACAAAAACTTTTATAAAGCTTGCCGCAGAAGGGAATAAAAAACTCACGTACGATCCCGGTTATTTCCAGTCGGAGCTGGCTTATATGAAAAAGCAGCATGCGCCTATAAACCTTGTTGTTTTAGGCAATCCCTGGCTTGTTTATTATAAAGACTCGCCGCTGCTGACTGAGTTGCGGTATTTTCCTTACATACAGCTGTCGGTTATCGCGATATTTTTGATCACTGCTTATGCAGCGTTCAGCTCCTCGCGAAAATCTGAACAAAACCAGGTGTGGGTGGGGCTGGCAAAGGAAACCGCGCACCAGCTGGGTACGCCCATCTCATCGTTGATGGCGTGGACCGAGCTTATGAAGGAGAAGTTTAACGCTGATAATGATCCATTGATCGCAGAGATGGAAAATGATGTTAAACGGCTGGAGATCGTGGCCGACCGCTTTTCGAAAATAGGCTCGACGCCAAAATTGGAAGCCCACCCGGTATTTGACGTGATAAAGGATTTTGTAGATTATTTTAAAGTGCGGGTTAGCAAAAACATTAGCTTTGAATTAGATGGAAACCGTGAGTTGAAAGCAGGCTTAAATGTGCCTTTGTTTGACTGGGTATTGGAAAACCTGCTTAAAAATGCCGTGAACGCGATTGACGGAAAAGGCGAAATAAAGGTTCATATCTCGGGCAGTAAGGTTAAAAACCAGGTGTTTATTGATGTAAGTGACACAGGCAAAGGTATTCCGCGGTCGAAATTTGAGACCGTATTTCAGCCGGGATATACCACGCGCAAGCGGGGCTGGGGCCTGGGCCTGTCGTTAACCAAGCGCATGATAGAAAACTATCATAACGGGCAAATATTTGTCCGCGACTCGGAGCTTGGCAGGGGAACTACTTTTAGGATCGTATTAAAAAATATAAAAGATGACAAACCGGCCGCAGCCTGACGAGTACGCACCGTACTATGGCAAATACATTGCCCTTGTTGGCAATGAACCCATTATTAAAATACTGGAAGATCTTAAAGACAGCTCTTATCAATTTTTTAAAAGCTTACCCGCAAACAAGGCCGACCATAGTTATGACGAAGGCAAATGGACCATTAAAGAAGTACTGGGGCACATGATGGATGCAGAGCGAACCTTTGCTTACCGGGTGCTTTGCTTCTCGCGAGAGGAAACGATCCTGCCCGGTTTTGACCAGGATGTTTATATGCTGAAGGCCACTTTTAATTCGCGGACGCTCGGCGAGCTCGCCGATGAATTTAAAGCGGTGCGCGAGGCCAACCTGTATTTATTCCGTTCGCTTACAAAAGAGCAGGAAACACAAAAAGGGATTGCCAGCGGCAACCCGGTTTCTGTGAGGGCCTTACTTTATATAATAGCCGGGCATGAACTGCACCATTTAAATATCCTGAAAGAAAGATATTTCAGTTAGTCGACACGGTCGTTTTTTTCAGCTTCCTTCTTTTCGACAAGGTAGGAAACAAGTAAGCCTAAGCCGCCAAATAAAGCGATGAGTGAAAAATAGATCGCCGTGTTGCCGCCGTCGTTCATTTGTCCCATCCTGCTAAACGCGGTGTTATCCAGGATATAGGCTAAAAATAAGCCGAAGCCGGCGCCGATAAGCAATAAGCCCCATTTTAAATTTTGAAACGGCGCTGACTGCGGTTTATACCGGCGTGGGTCCATGCCCCGCTCAATCATTGCCATTCTTTCGCGTTTGGCCAGGTAAACGATACCAAATACCATTGCGAATAAGGCCAGAGGAACTAAAATTGCCACCAAAACCCCTAATTCTCTTGCGTGATCTTCCATGATCTGTAGTTTTAAAGTTAATGAATAATTATCACCTCACTGCGAGGTATTTGTGAGCTATGACCACGCTTTTTTACAGGAGGTTACAGGGGTGGGGGAAAAAAGTTTGTTGGAAGGAGTTGTAGTGGTTGTAACAAGTTGGAAGGGTTGTAGTAGTTGTAAAGGTTATAATAGAACGATCGCAACTTTAAAGTGATATATTTACATATTGTGTAACCTTGAAGGGTTGCATGGCGTCAGAGAGCTATAACAAATGCAAAGCAAGCTTTCGGATTTAGAATTGATACAGGAAACACTGGGGGGCAACCAGGCGGCGTATACCGAACTGGTTAAACGCCACCAGCGGTTTGTGTTTACGCTTGCCCTGCGTTTTGCAAAAAGCAGGGAGGATGCCGAGGAAATAGCGCAGGATTGCTTTATAAAAGCGTTCCGTTCATTGGCCTCGTTCCAGGGGCAATCGAAATTCAGCACCTGGCTGTACAGTATTGTTTATACAACGGCGATGACATTTTTGCGAAAAAAGCGGCTGGATACCGACTCGATAGATGACGAAAACACCTATATACAGGTTGAGAACCAAACATCGGCTTTTGATGTTAATAATGCCGAAAACAGGTCGAGATCATTCTATTTAAACCAGGCTATCGGGCAACTGTTACCGGACGACGCAGCAATCATCACTTTATTCTACAAGGGCGAGCAGTCGCTGGAGGAAATTGGCCAGACTATGGGCATGGAAGCGAATACAGTGAAGGTGAAATTATTCAGGGCGCGACAGCGTTTGAAAGAAAAGCTGGAGCGCAATTTAAAACAGGAAGCTAAAGAACTGATATGAATATAGAAGAAAGACTTTGGAATTATATCGATGGCGGCTGTGCGGCTGATGAACATCAAGCCATCAGCTCGATGATCGCGTCGGACGAGGCGGTAAGGATAAAGTACCAGGAGCTGCTGGCGCTGAACGCCGGCCTTACGGCGATAGAGCCGGATGAGCCATCCATGGCGTTTACCTATAACGTGATGGAAGCCATACGTGCCGAACAAGCACAAAAGCCCTTAAAGGCGGCCATCAACAAACGCATCATCTTAGGCATCGCATTGTTTTTTGTGATCACGATAACTGCGTTACTGGTTTATACATTCGCGCATATTCGGCTGGCGCCGCCAGATATAAACGCTGCAATACCGTCGTCGTTAAAATTGCCGCAGGCGCAAAATTTGCTAACGAAGCCGGTTGTTAACGGCTTTGTATTTTTTGACGTTGTGGCAGCCTTGTTCTTTTTTGACGCCTGGCTGCGCAGAAAAAAGAAGCTGAGCAGTATTCAATAATATACAATTTGGCATAATAGCGATGATCGAACGGCCCCCTGTCGCCGGTAAAACGGTTCAATTTCTAATAAATTAAAATAAATCATTTTTTAGTTAAAACTGGTATAGTTATTGAGGGAATTAAGCGGACTGGTAATCTTACCAGTTCAATTGTGATAAGGTTTAGGTTGAAAGCCCCCGAACAGCAAGTGTGAGGGGGCTTTTATTTTGTACAGTGTCCGGTTTTCTGTAATTTTAGTTTCGGTTTTGCGGTAATTAGGTTACAAATCATAACTTAGTAATGAAATTATAATTATGAGAAAGCTATACATGTATGTTACGGCCTTAATGATGGCCGGATCAGGTTTAACATCCAGCGCGCAGGCACCCAGGATACCCGATGCCAGCTCGACACAAACCATTATACAAGACTTTGGCCTTGGCAAGGTTACCATAACCTATTCGCGGCCCAATGTTAAGGGCCGCGTGATATTCGGCGGTATAAACCCTTATGGACAGGTATGGCGCACCGGCGCCAACGCGGCGACAACCATAACATTCACCGAGAAGGTGATTGTTGAAGGGCATAACGTACCAGCCGGAACGTATTCGCTTTTTACCATTCCCGAAAAGGATGAATGGACCGTTATACTGAATAAAACCGCTAAGCAATGGGGAGCTTACAGCTATAAGGAAGCCGACGACTTTTTACGGTTTAAGGTAAAGCCCGAATACCTGGCCGAGAAACGAGAAACGTTTACTATACAGTTCAGGAACGCGACAACAAAAGCGATGGACCTTCACCTGGTATGGGACCACACCGGCGTAACCATTCACCTGCACACCGATGACGATGCTGAAATTATGGCTAATATCGATGCCTTGATGAGCGGCACACGAAAACCGTATTTTAATGCTATTCAATACTATTATGAAAATGATAAGGATATGAATAAAGCATTAGCGTGGACGATGGAAGCACAAAAAACCGATCCGAAGGGCCCCTGGTATAAGTTATGGGAAGCGCGAATCCGTCTGAAAATGGGCGATAAGCCGGGTGCTATCCGCGCGGCGCAGGAAGGTATAGACCTCTCGAAGGCAAGCAAGGACGATGAATATCAGCGACTGAACCAGGCAGTACTGGACCAGGCCCAGCGATAGTGCGATATATATCAATAGCATTCCTTTGCTAAATTTTGACACCCAGGAAACCAGGTTATCATGGAAATATTAAAAAAGTCAAGCCGCATCGCATTTTGCATAGGGCTAGCGGGAATGGTGCTGCCGCAGCTTTATTACGGCCAATTTGGGAATAACTTCTTTCCCGCATGGCCGGGTTTTCCCTGGGTTTCATTCTGGGCTGCCGCCTTTACGGTGATCGTGGTTATTGCTTGTGTTGCTGTCATCCTTGAAAAGCAACCCAGGCGGGTTTCGCTTATTTTGGGCGGCCTGTTGCTTGCTATGTATATTTTGGGCGATGTCCCCTACGAGTTGATCATCGATCCGTATAATAATCACTTAGGCTCGTGGGCAAACGGGCTTAAGGAGCTGGCGTTAGCGGGCGGCTCATTTGTAGTAGCCGGTTCGTTTCCGCCTGATCCGCGCCCTCAAAGATCTTTTTTGTTAAGATGGCTGGAAAAGCTGGTGCCGTTTGGCCGCATATTCTTTTGCATAACCATCACCTTATATGGGCTAGCCCACTTTTTGTACACCAAATATATATCCCCTTCTATCCCCGGTTGGATCCCCGGCCCCGTGTTCTGGACTTATTTTGCGGGTGCGGCCCTTATGTGCGCGGGCATTGCCATTGTTTTTCGGGTTAAGCTAAAAATCGTAGCGATGTTGCTCGGAACGATGATATTTATCTGGCTGATCATGCTTCATATCCCTGGCGCGATAGCCCAACCCTATGCGAACAATGCAAACGAACCTGTAAGCGCATTTTCGGCGCTCGCGTTTAGTGCAACCGCTTTCCTGATCGCAAGCATGGCCGACAAAAGAAAGCTGTCTAAAACATGATTTTTAGGATTTAAGGATAGCCATGATGATTTGAAAGGCGCAGACAATGCCCAAATCAGCTGTAAATCTATCCTGCCTGCTTAGGCTCCGTTTTGATAATTATCGGATTAATCAGCGAAGCGATCACGATCACCAGGATGCAGCCTATCGCGTTAAGCCATAAATAGGCTACTACCTCGTAATAACCACAAATACAAATGATTATTTCGGTAATCACAGCGGCGATAAAAACGGCGTTGCCACCGATCCATTTTATATAAAAGGCCACTACAAAAACGCCTAAAATGGTTCCGTAAATGTAGGAACCCAGCTGGTTAACATATTCGAGCAGGTTACCGACTTTACTGGCGTATAAAGCCATCATGATGCATGCAACACCCCAGAATATCGTTAGCAACCGGGAAGCGACCAAATAATTTTCATCGGTAGCGCCGGGGTTTAAAACGCGTTTGTAAATATCAACGACGCTGGTTGAAGCTAATGAGTTTAACGCACTGGCGGTTGAGCCCATGGATGCCAGGAAAATAATGGCTATCAATAAGCCGATAAGTCCGCGCGGCAGATAATGCGTGACGAAATTAAGAAACACATAATTCGTATCGTCGCCATTTGCCTTACCATTATTTTTCTTCATCACCGCGATCGATTCCTTTCGTATACCAGCAGCCCGCTTATCGGCCAGCCTCAACGCGTTTTGTGCCTCGTTTACGCGATCCTGATCGTGGGTATCAAAAGCTTTGATTAAGTTTTCGGCTTTGGCCCTTCTATCCCCAAACGCAGCAGCATACCGGGTTTCCAACTTATTATATTGCTCCGCGTATGGGCTTTGCTTCACCTGCTGTACCTCGTACCGGTTAAAAAACATAGGCGGACTGTTAAACTGGTAAAAGGCAAATACCAGCACACCTATCAGCAAGATCAAAAATTGCATGGGCACTTTAAGCAAACCATTCATGATAAGGCCTAACCGGCTCTGCCCTATGGAGCTGCCCGTGAGGTACCGGCCCACCTGGCTTTGATCGGTACCAAAATAAGCCAGCTGCAGAAAAAAGCCGCCGATAACGCCGCTCCATATATTGTAACGATTATTGGGATCAAATTTCCAATCGATCACGTTCATTCTGCCCAGTTTACCCGCCAGCTTAATGGCATGCGTAAAACCAACACTCTGCGGAAGCAGGCTCACGATAAGTACGCCAGCGAAAAACATCCCCGAAAAGATAATGCTCATTTGCAGCAGCTGCGTATAGGATACCGCCCTGGTACCCCCGTAAACGGTATAAAAAATAACCAGGCCGCCTATGAACAGCGTGGTATAAACCGTATTGATATCCAGGATGGTTGATAAGATGATCGAGGGCGCATAAATGGTAACGCCCGTGGACAGCCCTCGCTGTATTAGGAACAAAAATGAGGTAAGCGCCCTGGTTTTAAGATCAAAGCGCTTTTCGAGAAACTCGTAGGCGGTGTATACCTTAAGGCGATGAAATATAGGAACGAAGGTTACGCAAAGCACGATCATGGCCAATGGCAGCCCGAGGTAAAACTGCACAAAGCGCATCCCGTCTGAATAGGCCTGGCCGGGGGCCGATAAAAAGGTAATGGCGCTGGCTTGGGTCGCCATCACCGAAAGGCCCACATGATACCAGGGAAGGGAGCGCCCTCCCATCAGGAACTGGTCGATATTTTTGTTGGACCCGCTTTTCCATACGCCATAAACAACGATGGAAAGCAGCGTAACGCCAAGAACGATCCAGTCGATTAAGCTCATTTAAAAATGACCGTGATGAGCCAGAACGTTAAGATCAGGAATATGAGCCAGCCTACAACGATGCAGTAAAACTGGCGCCAGCTACGTATAAACGGGGGAAGCTCAGGATCATGCGTCCGCACGGCCTCTGACAAAAACTGTGAGGAAAAACGAGGTGAACAGCACGCCGACAATTCCTAAAATCGGGATCCAAAGCCAGCTGCCCTGGATGACCAGGCCGGTAAACAGTCCGCTGATCAGTCCTACCAGGTAGTAGATGCTTTCGAAGTTTATTTTTTCGTCATTGTGGCTTTGGTGTGTCATGGTGTTAAAGATATATGTGCAAATTTATATTTATTATGGTTGGCGGCGGTAAAAGAATTAAAAAAGATCAGCATGGGTGCCTAATCTTAAAAGAATGATTTCGTTGTCTTCTGTTATTTCAAACCATATAATTAGCAGATCAGGTTTTAGGTGTGCTTCCCAATTATTATTGTAATTGCCGCTAAGCTTATGAGGTCTGTATTTTTTGTCTATACCGGCCGCTCCCGAAATCTCAAGTTTTTCTAAAAAATTTATTATTAATTCGGTATTTTTTTCAGAACGTTTCTTTGCTGTTTTAACGTCCTTTTTAAACTGATTAGTAGGTTTTAAAACGAACATTATAATGACTCGATAAAAGAGCGAATATTTTTTATAGGCTTACCTATATCTTCTTTATTATGTGCCGCCTCAATTGTTTTAATGGTTAAAGCATTAGGCAATTCTTCTGTCAGCTTCGTTTTAACGATTTTAACATTAAATTTCTTTAGTATTTCCTTAAATATCTTCGCTTCCTCGTCGGGTATTTCAATCGTTAGCGTTTCCATTGGATTTGAATTTATATACAAATATACACAGCTAATTAGTTTACTGAATGATATCGTGAATTTTAACATTGTCTTATTTCGACACACTATCACAATTTGTCTTTTATTTATCCTTTAATGCTAATTTAATTCAGCGGCTGATTTTTTGGTTTACTTAATAAATTTATAAATAGGCGATAAGCTCCCGGCACGCCTGCAGGCAGCTGCCTGAAGAATGCCAGCGAAGTGTACACAAACCGCCCCTCGCCATAATTACCGACAATAAGCGCGCCATTATTAGGCGCTTCGCCGGGATCGTTCATTTGCAATACCGGCGTATATTTCGGGTCGATATCATTTACAAAATATAATCCCCGCTCCTGCACCCATCCATTAAAGTCGTCCTGTGTTATTTTATTGGGGTAGTTCAATACAGGACTCGCCGGGTCTGCGATCGTAATCTTCGCGTCTTCATCGGTAACCCGGCGATTAACCACGTTAAACGGATAGGGGCCAATCTGTTTAGTGACAAGCCCGTTGTTGTTATTGTACTGGATAACCAGGTTACCGCCATTTTTCACATATTCAAGTAATTTAGGCTGCTCAACCGCCAGGCGGGGGTTTACATTGTAGGCACGAACACCGGTAACAATGGCATCGTAGCCCGATAAGTCGCCGTTCATGATCTCCTGTTCGCTCAGCTCATGCACTTGATAACCTGCCTGCTTCAGGGCATCGGGCACCAGGTCGCCAGCACCGACGATATAGCCTATTTTTTTCCCGGCGAGTTTCAGGTTAAGGTCGATCAGCTTTGTTTCGGAAGGCGGAAAGAGCGTAATTTCGGGAATGTGCTCATAACGAATATGTTGTATGCCCATTGAATATGGTTTGCCGTTTGCGTTAACCACCACCTGCATAAGTGTAGTTTTTGGCTGGTTGCCTGTCGGGCGGACCAGGAAATTCACCGTCCATTCGTCGCCCTTGTTTTTACCGGCGAAATCATACTTTTCCGGTTCCGCTTTCCAGCCTGGCATCGGCTTTATGGTGATGCTGCCGCTGGCTTTTGTGAAGCTTTTTAGTTTAACCTGCACATTTTGCGGTTGGCCGCCAGTAAAAATATAATCCTGATTTGCAATATCGGCGGTTACAGGAGGTGTTATTTCCAGGTGCCTGTAAACTTCGCCCCTAACCGGATCGACGTATTTATAAACCAGCCTGCGTTCGAAACGGATCGGCTTGCCGTCAATTATAAATTCAAATTCAGCTGTTGGCAAATCAGGGTTTTCCGGGTGACCGACCGATAACTGATCCGGAATGTTATATAGACCCTGTGTATGGGGCGTTAACAGCCAATAGGGCTGCGTGATGTTTGCCGCCCATGCGGTGCCGTTTATAACCTGAAGCTGGTTGGCCGGTAACACCCTGCTATCGAAATTCGTGGTTTTTCCGCCTATGCTGATGCTATTGAGTTTTATTTTGTCGTTATACCGGCTGATGATCTGCGACCTTACCGGCATACTGTCGTTAACGGCGTACACAGGTTCGGCTGTATAGCTTTCAAACCACAATCCCGCGCAGGCGGCTATTAAATTATCAGTCTCCATTAATTTTTGCGCGCGCCAATAATTATCAGCCAGTTTTTGAATCCTGCCGCGCAATTGCACCAGGGCCGGTACCGATAAATCGGGATGATCCATATCAAAGCCTTTGCGTATAATGGCCACCCCCGCTCCTATTTCCTCGCCGCCTTTTACTCTTTTCCATGATGTATTAATACCGTCCATCAGGTCGGTTTGCGGCGCATCGCCCAGGATAGTTTTGAAATACTCGTATGATTCGCCGCGCTGCCTGGCCGAGCCAAAGCCCTGCGTTTTATGATTGGAGCGGCTCTCGGCAGCCAGTTCGCCATAGCCCTTACCCATCACGGGGTTATATACCCCGACGTCAATTTTAAACTGGTCGGCCGCGGTAGTGTTGGTACTGCCGAAGTTAAACGTGTTCCATAACAGGCGCTTAGCCTGCCAGGGCTGTACATATTGCAACTGCTCGGGGAAGCGTTTTGGATCGGCGGCAGCCGTAAATGCCTCCTGTGCCAGTATGGCCGACGAGGTATGGTGCCCATGCCCGCCTTCGCCGGTGGTGGGGAACCGGCAAATAATTACATCGGGCCTGAATTTGCGTATCACCCAAACCACGTCGCCCAATACTTTTTCTTTATCCCATATTTTTAACGTCTCACCCGGCCCTTTCGAAAAGCCGAAATCATTGGCGCGGGTAAAAAATTGTTCGGCGCCATCCACACGGCGGGCAGCCAAAAGTTCCTGCGTGCGTATCAACCCTAAAAGCTCGCTTTGCTCGTTGCCTAACAAATTCTGGCCGCCGTCGCCCCGGGTCATGGATAAATAACCTGTGCGGTAATGTTTTTCCTGCGCCAGGTAAGCCAGCAGGCGGGTGTTCTCATCGTCGGGATGCGCGGCTACGTAAAGTACGCTTCCGAGTACGTCCAGTTTCTTAAAATTCTGCTCTATGGTTATCAGGTCGGCAGGCGGCGCCGTTTGGGCGGCTGCTGATTGAATGATGAACAAAAGAGCGGCAAGAAGTTTGATGCGGTTCATATCAACAAATATATGATTTAGGATTTCGGAATTCGGATTTTCGATTTCGGATTTGTTTTTTATAAACTTTAAAAGCCCGGTGAGTCAAAAATCAAGTTGGTATGATGCCCCTTTTTCAAAATCCTTTTATAAACAAAATTTATTGAGCTAATGTTAATCGATCGATTAATTTTTTATTGGTCATTATCAATTACTTACAAAACAATTACAAAAATATTGTAAATTAATCAATCGTTTGATTAATTTTGCAGCGGAAAACGTGATGGATAAAGATAAAATAGACAAGAAAGAGCATATCCTGGATGTTGCCGAACGGGTGTTTTCGGACCTGGGATTTGACGGCGCTTCAACGCGAATGATATCGGGCGAGGCCGGGGTAAATATGGCCATGCTTAATTATTATTTCGGATCGAAAGAAGGATTATTCCTTGCGGTTTTTGAACGGAAAATATCGTCGTTTCAAACACTGTTGCAAAATATCGGCAATGATGAGCGCATGACCTCGTGGGACAAGCTGGCCATGGCGATAGACAATTATATCGACCGCATCATCGTGAACAATTGTTTTCAAAAACTCATCAACCGCGAGATGTCGATCAATAAACGTACGGACCTGACGGACAAGATCACCCGGATATTAATGGGGAATGTGCTGGAGATAAAAAAGATCATCGACGAGGGTGCTAAAAACGGAAGTTTCAATACAGATATCGATGTTCAGTTGCTGATCGCGAGCATCTTCGGCACCAAAAATTATATCGTTAACTCGCCCCATATCGCGTCATTATTACTGGGGCACGATGTTACGGACGAAAAGTTTTTAGAAGGAAAACTTAAACCCCGGATAAAGACTTATATGAAAAGACTGTTAAAAGCATACCTGGTAAAAGACAATGATAACACAAAATAATAACATCAACTACCTTTTTAAAAACATGACCGAGACGTTAAAGCGCCGTTTATTTGCGGCCACAGCGGTTTTCGTGCTATTCGCGGGCGCTGCACATGCCCAGGACAGGGCCATTACCCTGAATGAAGCCATTAAACTTGGCCAGCAAAACAGCAAGGTATTAAAGCTGTCGAAAGCCAAAATTGACGAGGCGGTTTCGGAATACAACCAGGCTAAAGACCAGGGTTTGCCAACCGGAAAAGCGAGCTTTGGCTATAACCGGGCCGAAATACCTGCCAACAGGCTGGAGTTTGGAAAGACCAGTCTTTCGCTGCCAAAAAGCGCCGATGCCTATTTGGGCACCGCATCATTAACACAGGTTATATTTGGCGGCAACAGGTTGAGGTATGCCGAAGAATCGACCAACCTGCTGACACAGGTGGCCAGGCTCGACGCCGATAACGATAAGGACGAGATCACTTACGATATTATTAACTCGTACTACGCGTTATATAAGGTTTTACAGAGCAAGAAGGTGGTTGAGCAAAACCTTGCCACCATCGATCAGCAAATAAAACAATCGCAGCGATTTTTTGACCAGGGACTGGTAACCAAGAATGACGTGCTGCGTTTCCAGCTGCAGCGGGCAAATGTCGAACTGAACGGCATCGATCTGGAATCGAACCGCAAGATCGTCAACTATAACCTGGACATTTTGCTCGGCCTGCCTGAGACTATCCAGCTAACCATTAACGAGGTAACCGAACCCGACCGTGTAATAGGGACGCTGGCAAGCTATATCGATACCGCTGTTGCTAACCGCAATGAGCTGCGATCGCTGGACCTGCGCACAAAAGTTGCCGAAACAACTATAAAAAATGTAAAAGCCAACACGCTGCCTACGCTGGCAGCGTCGGGCAGCGCATACTATGTGGATGTATCGGCTAACCCGATACCGCAAAGCGGCACTTACATCACCCCTATTTCGCTGGGCCTAAGCCTTTCATGGAATTTTGGCTCCCTGTGGACCAATAAAAACAAGGTAGCCCAGGCCAATGTACAGCGTGAGGAAGTGATGATCAACAAAGACATTACCCTGGATAATGTTAAACGGGAGGTGAATCAAAACTACCAGAACTATACGATGGCGGTTGATAAGATCAAACTTTTACAAACCTCTATAGCACAGGCCACCGAAAACAACAAAATATTGCAATCGAAATATCAAAGTAATATCGCTTCGGCTACGGATCGCGCCGATGCGGAAACACTGCTTTACCAGGCCGAGATCAATCTTGAGCTGGCAAAAGCCGATGCGGGGCTGGCGTATTATACCCTGCTCAAGTCGACCGGAAAACTAAATAAATAATGTGCGGATATGTCCCGCACGTGCGGGATGCAGATATGCAGATGTGCAAATAAATTAATCACTAATCAACAGTTTAACACAATCAACAATTAAATAAATGGCAAAGGCACACGACACTCAAAAAGACAAAAAGAAACCTAATAAAGTATTACCGATCATATTGGGGATCATCCTGCTGGCCGGTATCGGTTTCGGGATAAAAGAATATATCTATTTCGGCAAGCACGTTGATACCGATGATGCGCAGATAGACGGCGACATCAGCCCGGTAGTATCGCGCGTAAGCGGCTATGTAGACAGTATTTATTTCCAGGAAAATACCCATGTGGACAAAGGCCAGGTGCTGGTAAAGATAGACGACCGCGATTACAAGGTAAAGCTTGAGCAGGCCGAGGCCGCCGAAACCGGCGCAGGCGCCAACGTGGGCGTAAGCCAGTCGCAAATATTTCAAAACGAGGCGAACTCCGCCGCGGCAAAGGCAAAAGTAACGTCGGCGGCGGCGCAGCTGGACAAGGTATCGAAAGACTACCAGCGCTACGCCAACCTGGTGAAAGACGGCTCGATCACCCGGCAGCAATTTGACCAGGCACAAGCCGACCTGGAGGTAGCGCAAGCTAATTACCGCAGCGCGCAGGACCAGTATAAGGCCGCGCAAGAACAGGTAGGCGCCACACGAAGCGAATTGAATGTGACCAACAAGGGGGTTGACCAGCGTAAGGTAGATGTTGATTATGCCAAGCTGCAGCTATCCTATACCATTATAAAAGCCCCGTCAAGCGGCGTGGTATCAAAAAAGAACGTGCAGGTAGGCCAGCTGGTGCAGGCCGGGCAAACGCTGTTCAATATTGTGAACGATAACAGCACCTACATTACCGCCAACTTTAAAGAAACGCAGCTGGACAAAATACGCGACGGACAAAAGGTTAACATTGACGTTGACGCTTATCCCGACTTGAAACTTACGGGGGTGGTGTACAACTTTTCGCCGGCAACGGGCGCCAAATTCTCGCTGCTCCCGCCCGACAACGCCACCGGCAACTTTGTTAAGGTAGTACAGCGCGTACCCGTAAAAATAAAGATAAACGCCGGTAAGGATGTGATGGACAAACTGCGCCCCGGCATGAGCGTGAGTGTGTCGGTGATCTATAAAGATTGAGTTTTGGGAGGAGTCCTGAGTCGGAAGTCTTGAGTCTTAAGTCGGCGTTATTGCGATTTATGACTAAATAAATTAACAATTGCTATATAACAAATAATGGCTGAAACTGGCTTTAAAAAATGGATCATTACCATTACGGTGATCGTGGCTTCGCTGCTGGAGCTTATCGATACCACGATAGTGAACGTATCCATACCTCAAATACAGGGTAACCTGGGCGCCACGCTGGAAGATATTGCCTGGGTAATTACCGGGTACTCGGTGGCAAACGTAATCATATTGCCTATGTCGGGCTGGCTGGGCAGCCGCTTTGGGCGCAAAAATTATTTCATCGCGTCCATCGTGGTATTCACCGTCGCCTCGTTTTTATGCGGTAACGCGAGCGGCTTGCAGGAGCTGGTGGTTTTCCGGATCATCCAGGGGCTTGCCGGCGGCGGACTGATCTCCACCTCGCAGGCTATCCTGATCGAAACCTGGCCGCGCGAGCAAATCGGTACGGCGACGGCCTTATTCGGACTCGGCGCCGTGGTAGGCCCAACCGTTGGCCCAACCATCGGCGGTTACATTACCGACCATGCCTCGTGGCGGTGGATATTTTATGTGAACATCCCGGTTGGGGCCATTGCCGCATTCTGCGCCTATACCTTTATACACGCCACACCCAAGGAGGAAAAGGGAAAACCGATCGACTGGTGGGGAATTGCCCTGCTGGCGGTAGCTGTCGGCAGTTTGCAAACCATCCTGGAGAAAGGCGAGTCGGAAGACTGGTTTGCCAAAACGTATATTTTAGCATTGACCGTAACGGCCGTATTGGGCACGTTGTGTTTTATATGGCGCGAGCTCAGCATCGACTACCCGATCGTGAACTTCGGCATTATGCGGCACCGCAGCTTTGCCGTGGGTATGTTCACCTCGTTCGTGCTCGGCTTCGGGCTGTATGGATCGGTGTTCGTGTTCCCGGTGTTCTGCCAAAACCTATTGGGCTTTACAGCGCAGCAAACGGGCGAGCTGCTGTTTCCCGGGGGGTTATGCACCATCGTGATGATGCCCTTTATCGGCAAAATGCTTAACCGGGGTATTCCCGCGCAGTTTATGGCTACCGCCGGCATGTTCCTGTTCTTTGTGTTTACGACGATGCTAAGCAACTCCACGCTCGCCACCGGGCAGGCCGACGTATTGGTGCCACTCCTGATCAGGGGTGTCGGCATGGCGCTGCTGTTTGTGCCGCTCACCACGCTTGCCATCGCCGATCTTCATGGTCCGGAGCTTGGGCAGGGCACCGGCCTTAACAACATGATGCGCCAACTGGGCGGGTCGTTCGGTATTGCCGTGCTTACCACCATTATCCATATACGCCAGGGCATACACCGCGATCGCTTGTTAACCAACATCAACCAGTATAACCCGGCGTTCAACGAGCGTTTCAGCATGCTGATGCATAGTTTTGAGGCCAAAGGAAAATCGCTGATCGATGCCACTCACATGGCTTACGCGGCCATAGAGGGTACGGTAGTACGGCAAACCATGCTCCTTACCTATGACGACGCGTACTGGATATCGGGCCTGGTGATGCTGTTCTCGATACCGTTGCTGTACCTGCAGCCGTTCAGAAAAGCCGCCAAGATGCCGGTGGATGCGCATTAAAGGGGATAGCCTCACCCTAAATCCCTCTCCAACCGCGTGCCGCCTTAGCTTTAGCGGTGGCGCGGAGAGGGCCTTGAAGAAGGACCCGGGGCTTTAATGTTAATTCAGTTAGATTATGCGCTTGTCATCCCCGCCATACCCTGGGCAACTTTAACGAAATAAGTTTTTACAAAAACAGCTTGTGTTATAGAAAATGCTGCGTATATTTGCCGACCCGTTAAGGGGAGCCTTCGGGCGAGGGAGTGGTAGTTCAGCTGGTTAGAATACGTGCCTGTCACGCACGGGGTCGCGGGTTCGAGTCCCGTCCATTCCGCAAAAGCCTCACTAATCGTGAGGCTTTTTTGCTTATGCCATTTTACGTCTATATCATACAGAGCCAGGCTGACGGAAGTTATTATAAAGGATTTTCTGAAAATCCACCCAACCGGTTATTACAGCATAATAACGAAGAATGCACTTACACATCCCGGAAAACGCCGTGGGGCTTGGTATATGTAGAAGAATTGCCTACAAAGCGCGAAGCGCTGATCCGCGAACGTGGGTTAAAGAAATATGCTCACGCACAAATTCAAAAGCTTATCCTGACCGATAGAAATATTTTAAAGGACTTCGGTAGTTCAGCTGGTTAAAATACGTGCCTGTCATCCCCACCAAGGGTGGGGACGGGTTCGAGTCCCGTCCATTCCGCAAGTAAAAATGAAAGTCTTAAGTCGAAAGACTTGAGGCTTTTTTTGTAGCCTCAGCCTAATTCCTCTCCAACCGTGTGCCGCCTTAGCTTTAGCGTTGGCGCAAGGAGAGGGACTCAAAAAATTTATCAATGCCAGATGGATCTTAACGAAATAACCGCCGCATTTGAGAATTGACCTTTTTGCCCATTGATTTGCAGCCGATTGTATGGTTTTTTTGCGAAAAACAAGGCGGTCATCACCGTCAGCCCATGATCGGCAAATACCTCTATCGATGAATTGTCGACCACCAGTTCAATATCGCCCGCCAGGGCTTTTGAAAGACGCGGCGCATACGCTATTTTTTTAAATTCAGGATTAAAACCGACTTTGCCGGACATTGACCGGTTTATATAATAGCGGTTGGCCGATGCGTCGTACCCAACAACCAGCTTTTCGCTGGCATCGTTTGAAAGGGTGATGGCGTAGCTTTGCGCTGTTTGTGTCCGCAATTTCAGCAGGTATTGCGCCGGAACCGCTGTTTTTATCTTACCATCCAATACCCCGGCGGTTAAGTATCCCGGCTTTTGCTCTATCCCGGTGAGTTCCTTAACCGGCGCCGACCGAAGCAGTATCCCGCCGTCGACGTTCTCAAGCGAAAGCTCGCGGGGTATGGTCATGGCATTTCGCCATTTGGTTGTGGGCAGCTGGTTGGCATAGGTCCAGTTACTCATCCAGCCTAAAAATATTTTCCGGTTGCCGGTGTTACTCCAGGTTACCCCGGCATATTCATCGGGGCCATAATCAACCCATCTTATTTTATTATCCAGCGGGCGGAATTTAATACCGTCAAAGCGGCCCACAAAATATTGCGTTGCCGATCCGCCGTTTGGTCCGCCAGGATTCACATTGACGATCAATACCCAATAGGTTTTTCCATTCAACGTTAATGCGAACAGGTCGGGGCACTCCCAAACGCCGCCGTGCGCACCCAAATCTTTTCCGAATTCACTTTCCTTCTTCCAATTTTTCAGATCAGGCGATGCGTAAAAGGTGACGCGGTCCTTTGTCGCCAGGGTCATTACCCATTGATGCGCCGGGGCAAACCACATCACCTTCGGGTCGCGGAAATCGCGGATGCCCGGGTTTTTCAGTACCGGGTCACCGGCATACTTTGTCCAGCTTTTACCCTCATCAAGACTGTAGGCGAGGCTTTGATTCTGGAAGTCGTTTCGCCCGGCCGTCTCTCCTCCTGGATCATGATGCGTAAATATCGCCACCAGGGGCGCTTTGCCGGCCTTGCCAAAACCGGAGGTATTACGGGCATCGACCACCGCGCTGCCCGAGAAAATATATCCCAGGCTGTCGGGGTATAAAGCTACCGGCAACTCCTTCCAATGCACCATATCGCGGCTCACGGCATGCCCCCAGTGCATAGGCCCCCAGTTGATACCGCCGGGAAAATACTGGTAAAACAGGTGATAGGTATGGTTAAAATAAACCATCCCGTTGGGGTCGTTTATCCAATGCGCCTTAGGCGAAAAGTGCAGCTGCAAGCGGTATGGCTCGTTATATTTTTCCGTTTCGGCTGTTTGGGACCATGCCGTTAGACTATGAAAAGTTGCTGCAAACAGCAGGAACGCGGTTAACTTTTTCATTGATTAAAGATAGCGTAAAACATCGGTTGTGCGCGGGTAGCACATTGTTCTTGCCGCTCAATGGCCCTGCCTGTCCGGATCAATTCGGGAAAGCAATCTCTATGCTATGCAGATCAATTAGAAAGGTCAATATTTAGAACGAAAGCAACTTGCATTGCGTCCCCATGCTCACTGCGTGCGCATGAGGTTGTGCGTGCGTAGCACATTGTTCTTGCCGCTCAATGGCCGCGGAGGCCTAGTCCTTTTTGTCTTGACACAAAAAGGACCAAAAAAATCAAGACAAAAAAATGCTTCCACGCTGCAGGCTATACTCCCAGGCCCGCTTTTTTGTCGGGCCTTTGCGCTTTTTTGTGTTTTGCGGAATTTCGACCGAAGCTGTCTGCTGACAGAAAGAAAATAAAAACTATCCCATTTCGAATCCGCCGGAGGCGGTGAGAAACCTATACACAGGCATTGAAAGGACGCACTTCACAGCACATTCAACTGCCCGCTGCAACCTGCCAACTGTATTTTTGGGCGTTATCAGGAAAGGCACAAGAACGCTACGCTTTTGGCTTACCCGGCATTCTTGCGTCAGATTGGGTTGGATGGAACCGGCGATAGCGATCGCCGGTTCATTAAAATTCTGGGTTTAAGCGATTATCAGTTCGTCATCAACGATGGCGACCCCCGGAGCCGACCACGCCGCATTTTCGATAGTGCGTTTTTCAGCCCACGACCGGGCTTTTCCATGAAGGATGACTTTGTTACCCATAGTATCTACCTGTATGTTGGCCGATTCAAGGTCAGCGCTGCGCTCAAGCGCCTTGCGGATGTTGTCCTTAACGACTACGGTATTCACCCGCGGTTTAACCGCGATCAGGTTAGTTACGCCGGTAACCCCTTTAAGGTGCCTCACGGCGTTAAAGGCTGTTTCCTTTTCAAAATTCCAGTCCAACTCTCCTTCAAGGTACACCCAACCACCCGTAACTTTAACTTTGATGTTTTCGTCCGGAACTGCTGTGTTCCACTTTAAAGTGCGCACAATATTGTCAGCAATCTCGTCGTCCGGCAGGCGGCTGTCGCCAGCCAGCCGAACTTCGATTTCTTCAGCTACAGCCTTTACGCCTTTAACGCGCCAGGCAGCGTTTTCGGCCGCAAACTTTTTGGCAAATGCACTTACATGTCCGCTTAGCGTAACAACGCCATTGCGCACGGCTACGCCAATTTCACTTGCATTCAGGGCGGGCTCCCATGAGAGTTCATCCATCACGTCTTGTTGAATTTGTACATCGGTCTTCATCGTATGTTTTATTAAGGTTTTTAATGAACAAATTTTCAAGTTTCCTATCATTTAAAGAATGACCACGATCATTTTAAATGGCTGACTTACAAAGTTTTTATAAATTATAAATGTGATCCTCGTCATTGAATACCGCAAAAAGTAATTGGAAATTTACCGTTAAGAATATAAGTAGGTACACAGCGTTTTACAGGCCGTTACGCATGACTATTGATAAACCTTAAATGAACGAATCAGAAATTATCTTTCTCGACGGGCCGCAGTCTCGATGGAATGAGCTAAGGTTTACTTTTCAAACCATGAGAGAACTCATGAGCGGCTTTCGGGCGCTTCATTTTATCGGTCCCTGTATCACCATTTTCGGCTCGGCGCGCTTTAAGGAAGACCACCCTTATTATGAATTAACCCGTAAAGCGGCCGCGGCATTTGCCAAACTGGGGTTTACCATTTTAACAGGCGGCGGCCCCGGTTTAATGGAGGCCGCAAACAGGGGGGCAAAGGATGTTAACGGCCGTTCGGTTGGCTGCAACATACAGTTACCGAAAGAACAAAAGCCGAATAAGTATCTGGACAAATGGGTTTATATGCAGCACTTTTTTATCCGAAAGATATTGCTTGTCAAGTATTCTTTTGCTTTTGTGGTGATGCCGGGCGGATATGGAACAATGGATGAATATTTTGAGGCCCTTACGCTGGTCCAAACCCATAAGACCAAAGATTTCCCCATCATTATTTTCGGCACCGAATATCATAAAGCGCTATTGACTCATATTGACCTGATGAATAAAAATGCCACGATAAGCGAAGGAGACGTTCGTTTGTTCACGGTGACCGATAGCATTGACGAAGCTGTCAAGGTAATTGTTGAAAGGAGCATTAAACAATACGGCTTACGCCCCCGCAATAAAATAAAACCTTTTAAATGGCTTTTTGAACGCGAATAAATAGCCGAGAACCGATCAAATCTTAACAATTCGACAATGTACAATAAGCTACAATTAAGATCCATCATCAATAACGCAACCGACGGCGTTATTGTAAGTGATTTTACAGGAGAAATCCTGCTTGTTAATTCTTCTGCATGTTCGCTATTCGGTTATTCGGCGCAGGAACTGATCGGAAGAAATGTGAGTGTATTGTCGCCGGTTCCCGAAAACGAACGTGACAATGTTTACCCGGAAAGCCACATAGAGCCTGCGATGACACATTTCCCCGGCATTAGCACAGAAGTTACCACAATGCGCAAGGACGGCTCGGTTTTCCCTGCCAGGCTCGCGGTAAATGAAATTGAATTAAACAATAAACGTGTGTTTGCGGGAATTATACATGATATAAGCCGGGAGAAAGTAGCCGAGCAAATAATGATACGCGAGAATGATCACCTAAAGGCTTTGGTGGAAAAAAAAACAAAAAAATTGCAAAAGACGATACGCTCTTTAGAGCGTGCAAAAAAAGAAGCCGATGTTGCGCTTCAAAAGGAAAAGGAATTAAATCAATTGAAAAGCCGGTTTGTTTCTATCGCATCGCACGAATTCAGGACCCCTTTAAGCAGCATTCATCTATCCGCTTCACTTATCGAGCATTATTACGACCGCCTGAATAAAGAAAAAATATTTTCGCACCTCAAAAAGATCAATGTCGGGGTCAATAACCTGACTGCCATATTAAACGATTTTTTATCGGTAGAACGAATAGAAGCCGGCAAAACCAACCCGGTGTTCAGGGAATTCGATCTCAGATCGCTCTGCGAGGAAATTACCGAGGTAATGAAAAGCGAGGCGCGGCGAGGTCAAAAAATTGAATATAAACATTTCGGAAAAACGACCCGTCTTTTTTTGGATGATAATTTGTTACAGCATTGCCTGCTGAACCTTGTTTCAAATGCCATCAAATATTCACACGAGAATGGATCAGTTTATCTGAATACGCAAATTGGGAAAACACACTGCCGGGTTTGGGTAAAAGACCATGGCATTGGTATTCCCAAAGAAAATCAGGGCCGTTTATTTGAGCCTTTTTTTCGGGCCAGCAATACCGGCGACATCCAGGGTACAGGGCTGGGATTAAACATTGTACAACGATATACTCAACTAATGGGTGGAGAAATTAATTTTACAAGCGACAAGAAAAAAGGAACAATCTTTACGATAATCTTTCCGCTAACGGCCCGGGCGCTTAAACCCGCCGTTTAAAAGATGCTTACAACAGTTTAGCGCAATGCGAGAGGGTATGGGCTGGAAACAGCGGCGGGGTGTTTTGCATCAGCTGATAAATCCTGTCGGCATCCACTTTGGCACATAGCCCAGTGCCCGGTTTCATAGTTGCAGCCGTGCCGCAGGCCACGCCATATTGCACCGACTGCATGATCTCCTGCGCCCTGCCTACGGCAAAACAAGGAATTAAGATGTTACCATAATCTTCGATCGTTGCATTGATAAGAAATGCCAGCCGCTCGGCGATATCATACGTTTCATGAAGCCGGTTACCATAGGTTGATTCCATAATGACGAAGTCGGCATTTTCCGGATGAGTTGGCGGCGGCAATAACTCCGAATGATACCGGCCAATATCACCTGAGAAGACGATCGTTTTACCATAGCAGTTTATTTTTATGGAGCAGGCGCCTGCTATGTGTCCGGCCAGATACAAACTGAATTGAATATCTTCATTTAACCAGTGCACAGTGCCAACTTCCAGTGTCGAGAAGTGAGGCAATGCTTTTTCCACATCTGTTGTATCATATAAAGGTTTTGCCGGATGGTGCTTACTATAGCCATGCTTGTTTGCTCTGCGCGCATCTTCTTCCTGTAGTTTTGCACTGTCTCTGAGGATCAACTCGGTCAAACCGAGCGTAGGCGGGCTCATAAAAATTTTCCCCCGAAAGCCGTTTTTAATAAGTAGAGGAATGTACCCGCAATGATCCAGATGTGCATGTGTCAGTATAACCACGTCGATAGATGCAGGGTTGACCGGAAGAGGCGCCCAGTTCCTTTCGCGAAGCGATTTAATCCCCTGGAATAGACCACAGTCGACCAGGATATTTAACCCCGGCGTTTTTAAAAGGTGTTTGGAACCGGTTACAGTGCCGGCCGCTCCTAATGACTGTAGGTACACGGCTTGCTCGTTTTCCAACATTATTGGTGTGTTACTTTCCATATCGATAATTTGACTCATTCAAAATATTTAAACATTTTCGATCAATATTTTCAATGCTTTTTGTTGTGCCGCATTGCCGAATGTATCGTAAGCTTGCAGCATTTGGTCCAGCTTAAAACGGTGGGTAATCAATTTTTGGGGCTCAATTTTTTTGGATTGTACTGTTTTAATGAGCAAGGGAGTTGTCACGGTGTCAACCAGGCGGGTGGTGATGGTTATGTTTCGGTCCCATAGTTTTTCGAGGTGCAGGGCCACACTTTTTCCGTGCACACCTACATTGGCGATACAGCCGCCCGCAGCAATAATCTCCTCGCATAATTCAAATGTCGCCGGCACTCCTACGGCTTCAATGGCAGTGTCGACACCTTTACCGTTGGTAAGTTCCAATACTTTATTGATGGCTCCTTCTTTAGCACTGTTAATGGTATGTGTCGCTCCAAAACTTTTGGAGACCTCAAGGCGACTATCATCCTGATCGATCATAATAATTTCGGCAGGCGAATAAAATTGCGCGGTCAACAATGCGGCCATACCCACAGGGCCGGCTCCAACAATTGCGATGGTATGGCCCGGTTTAACCTGACCGTTTAAAATGCCGCATTCAAAGCCTGTAGGCAAAATATCGCTGAGCATGACCAATGCTTCTTCATCAGAACCGGCAGGGATTGGATAAAGGCTGTTATCGGCATAGGGGATCCGTACATATTCCGCCTGGCATCCATCTATCTTGTTGCCCAATATCCACCCGCCTTTTTCACAATGCGAGTACATGCCTTTTTTACAATATTGACATTTACCACAGGAAGTTATACAGGAAATGAGCACATGGTCGCCTTTTTTAAAATTACTGACCGAGTTTCCAACTTCTTCATAATGCCCACACCTTCGTGACCTAAAATCCTTCCGGATGCTATTCCAGGCATATCACCCTTCATAATATGCAAGTCGGTTCCGCATATCGTCGTTCTTGATATTTTGACGATAGCATCGGTTGATTCTTTGAGGACTGGTTTTGAGTGTTCCTCCCATGATTTTTTTCCAGGTCCGTAATACACTAACGCTCTCATTTTGGTAAATTATTATCCATACAAATGTATCGCGGCTTACGATCAATACTGGTGATGAGCGTTATGTGAACAAATGATACATATCACAATAAAGAAGTTATCCTCCGCTGTTTGAAGTTGCAACTTCGAACGATTGTACTTTTAGATTGCATCTACAGTCGAACAGTATACCCCATAAAAGGTGATAACGGTGGTCATCCGCTTTTCGTCCGCCCACCTCGGCTTCCGCCGAAACTGGATAAAACTTGCCGTCGAGTCGGGCTTAAACAGGCGCGAAAAAATTTTAAGCGATAAGAGCCGGTTAATTTTTTGCCCGGCAGTTGTAAATTTGTTAAAGCGGCTCCTTTGATTTTTGCTGCTGTTTTCCTATTTCTGCTCATTTTCGCCATGCATTTTTTGGGTTTACAGATAAAAACGTTAATTCATTGATTATCAAATATTTATCTCAAAAAAAGGTGAAAAAGTGTAAACCTTTGTAAACCCAGAATCAAGAGCCAGGAACCAAGAGGCAGGAACCAGCGTCAAGAACCGAGAATCAAGAAACAAGAGTCAAGAGGGAGTTGAAAGCACAAGCCCGCGTACAATAAACCCGCGCTTCGACAAGCAGCGTGACAGGCCGGACGCGCAGGCAGGGGCTGCAGAGATAGAAAGCAGGAACGATCGTTTTCAAAAGTCCGTTAACCAGCGCTGCGGGCCTGTTTCTTTTTTAGTACCCAGTACAACCCTTTTACGTTGAGCTTATAAACGGGCAACTGGGTGATGAGCAGTATCTCTTCGAGCAGGTCGAGGGCGGTTAGCAGGGCGCAGAGGTAAAACAGCCAGAGCAAGGGTGCCGGTGTAAAAAAGAAGCTGATGATAAAAGCGGCCTGCGACACCGCCGCCACTTTTGCCGTGTAGGTATGGAAGGCAGTCATTTTGCCGTAGCGTTTGAAAGCAAGGCCCGCCTGCACGAGAAACAGGAGGATGAGGAGCGCTATCCATATCCACTGTGCCAGGATAAAGTGAAAGTTGAGCCAAACGATGCCGATGATGGCCATGGCGATGGTAAGATCGTCGGCAATGGAGTCGAGCCGGGCGCCGAGGACGCTGATGGCCTTGTAGCGCCGGGCCAGGTAGCCGTCGATGGCGTCGGTTAAAAAGCTGACGGCCAGCAGCCATTTGAAAATATAAAAGAGGTTAAAGAAAATAAGCACCAGCAACACGGGCGCGGCCACGATACGGTAAATGGTGATGCCATTCACCAAAAAGTATATGGGCCTGGATCTGTTCATACTGTTTATCACGACCGCCTGGTGTTTTTTGGCGGCTTATGGAGCATAACAACGTATAAGGCTTTTTGTTGCATGGTACCGGCCTTTGCGCGCCGTGGTTCGACAGGCTCACCATGACACCAGCGCTTCTGGTGATAACCTGGGTCTTTGATGGTGGCCTTTCGCTCCGTGGTTCCCTTCCATAAACTCAGGGCGGCCCGGGTTCACCATGACATACGCGCTTACAAAACTATAAAGTTATCGAGACGGGGTGCCGGTAAAGCAATAACCCGTAGGGTACCTTCGGGTCGATCCAGGTCGACTTTGGCGGCAATATCTCGGCCGCATCAGCTACGGCCATCAACTGACCGACAGTAAGCGGCGTAAGCGTGAAACCGATCGCCGACGGGTGTTCGGCGGTATATATCAATAGCTCCTGCATCGCGGTTTCGCCGCCGAAATATTTTAGCCGCTTATCCGTGCCGGGGTCGGTAATCGAAAACACAGGCGCCAGCAATTGATCCTGCAGAATAGCGGCATCCAATGCGCGCGCCGTATCCGGGTTGGCATAGGTGTGCGGCCGGGGTGTTAACAGGTACCAGGTATTTTCGATCAGCATGCCCATCCGGTGCAGCTTTGACGGTCGCACCGGCTTGTTGCCCGGCGACTTTTCGATATAAAAATTGTCGGTCATTTGCCTGAACAGCCGGTGCTTTTCGATAGGTTGGTCGGGCAGGTAAACACGGTCGTATTCCCGGATGTGCAGCTGGTCGGTGGCGATGTATAACGAGGATATCGTGTCAAACACCGGTACACCGTTCGCGCATTGCTCTTGCGCAAGCCTCGCGGATGATGCCAGCCGGTGATGTCCATCCGCAAGATACGCTGTTTTTATTCCCGCGAATGCGGAAACCAATTGGTCTATTATTTTTTGATCTTCTATTTTCCAAAGCTTGTGCATCGCTTCGGTATTACCCATCGCTATCGCATTGCCGCTGGCCCTGGTTTCGGCTATAATGCGGTTGATGGTAACGTCGGGCGCATACGTCAGTAACACCGGGCTGCCTTCCAGGCCGGTGTGTTCACGATAATTTTTCATTCTTCTGACGCTGTCGGCAAAGGTGAGCTCGTGGGTTTTGATATTGCCGGCGGTGTAATCGTTTAACGCCGTTAATGCCCATATCCCTGTTTGGCGGTAAGTTTTATGAACGATCTCGTAAACATAAATCCCTTTTTTTTCCTCCTGCCAAAGCTTTTCGCGGCTTAGCAAGTCGTGAAGGCTTTGCCGGATATCCGCATACGCTGCCGCCTGTCCTTCGGGTGTTTCGGGCCTTGCGCGGGCGCCGGATTCGAGTATGGTTTTCAATGGCGGCAGCACCTCTTCCGTTCGCTCATTGTTAAACATGATGATCAACTCCGGCGACGCGAATACCAACTGACCGGCGTGATCAGGGTCGGGCCTTATCGCCCGGAAAGGTTTTATATCTGGCATAGGGTGCTGTGCAAAAATAAGCTATTCAATAAACTGATAAGGTTTGCGTTTGTTCTTGACGAACGGCTTATCCTAATTTTTACATATAAAGGACAGATCGAAGGCTGAAATAACTTAAACGATTTGTCTATCTTGCCTTATCCAATTAAATCGTAATAGCAGCCGATGAAAAACCTCTTTATTTTATTTTTTTCCTTATTGCTTGCCGCGAGCAGCGCTGCCCAGGTAAAAGTTGTACGTCCGATGGTTGAAAACCAGCTGAACCCGATCAGCATCGATGCGCTCACACCGCGGTTTAGCTGGCAGCTGGCGGCGGGCGACAAACGAGGCGTTATGCAAACAGCTTACGAGATCAGGGTGTTCAAGATCACTCCTAAAGGTGGTAAAGCGGCTATATGGACTACCGGCCGGGTACATTCGGACCAATCGGTTTATGTGCCGTATAAAGGCGCCGCGCTAACATCCGGAACACGATATATATGGCAGGTGAGGGTTTGGGACAATTCGGGTAAGGCCTCCGACTGGAGCGAGCCGGCCTGGTGGCAGATGGGATTGCTAAAGCCGGCTGACTGGGAAGCAAAATGGATAACGCCGGGGTTTACCGAGGATTCGGTTAACCGGCCCAGCCCGCTGTTTCGCAAAACTTTTCATCTTACAAAAAAAATACGGTCGGCTGTGGCTTATGTTACGGCTCATGGGTTATATGAGGCAAAAATAAACGGGCACCGCGTAAGCGACGCTTATTTAACCCCGGGGTGGACGAGCTATAACAAGCGACTGCAATACCAGGCTTATGACGTTACATCGTTACTGAAGGAGGGAACGAATGCCGCCGGCGCCGAATTGGGAAACGGCTGGTACCGGGGGTATGTGGGTTATAACCCGAAGCCAGGTTTATACGGCAAGGATATCGCCTTGTTATTTCAGCTGGTGGTGACCTATAACGACGGCACCACAGCAACCATCGTGTCGGACGATAGCTGGAAATCGTCCACCGGCCCGGTTCGTTTTGCCGAGATCTATTACGGCGCAACCATCGACAACCGCATGGACCAAAAAGGATGGTCGACCGCGAGCTTTGACGATAAAAGGTGGTCGGGGGTTAAAACACGAGATTTTCCGAAAGATATTTTGGTTGCTACTTATAACGAACCGGTGAAAAAACACGAGATATTTAAACCGGTGAAGATATTTAGAACACCCAAAGGTGAAAAGGTAATTGACTTTGGGCAAAACCTGGTGGGCTGGGTGCAAATGAAAGTAAGCGGCCATGCGGGCGATAAAATAACCATCTCGCATGCCGAAGTGGTGGATAAAGCCGGAAACTTTTATACCGACAATTTGAGGACGGCGCGGTCGCAGGACGTTTATATTTTAAAAGGCGACGGCGTGGAAACTTTCGAACCACAGTTTACCTGGCAGGGATTCAGGTATATCCGCATCGAGGGGTATCCGGGTGAGCTGAAACCTGAAAACTTTACGGCTGTGGCGCTTTATTCAGACATGCGGCCAACAGGTACCTTCTCATGCTCAAATAAGCTTATCAATCAATTGCAGCATAATATACAGTGGGGCCAAAAAGGCAATTTTTTGGATGTGCCGACAGATTGCCCGCAACGTGACGAGCGTTTAGGCTGGACAGGCGATGCGCAGGTATTTTCGCGCACGGCATCGTATAATATGGATGTCCACAATTTTTTTGCTAAATGGCTAAAGGACGTAGCAGCTGATCAATATCCCAGCGGAAGCGTACCCTTCGTCATTCCAAATGTCATCGGCAAAGGCACTACCGGGCCTGGCGGAAGCACCGGCTGGGCCGACGTGGCCACCATTATTCCATGGAACATGTACCTGGCTTATGGCGATAAACGCGTGCTGGAAGATCAATATGCAAGCATGAAGGGCTGGGTTAATTATATGCAGGCGCAAAGCAAAAATGATCTGTGGAATACCGGCTTTCATTTTGGCGACTGGCTATTTTACAGCCTGAATGACGATACCGATGGCAGCTCGGCCATTACCAATAAATATTTAATAGCGCAGTGTTTTTACGGTTATTCCACGCAATTGCTTATTAATGCCGCAAATGTGCTGGGTAAAAAAGACGATGTGGATTACTACACTAAACTGCTTGCGAAAATAAAAGAAGCCTATTTGAAAGAATATGTAACACCGAATGGATTGATCTCGTCCGATACGCAAACAGCTTATGTGCTTGCCCTGCAGTTTGATATGCTGCCCGAGAGTTTAAGGCAGCAGGCGGCCGCCAGGCTGGTGAGTAATATCCGGCGGTATGGTAATCATTTAACCACCGGGTTTTTAGGGACGCCTTATTTGTGCCATGTATTGAGCCGGTTTGGGTATCCAAATGTGGCTTACAGGTTGCTATTGCAGGATACTTATCCTTCGTGGCTATACCCGGTAAAAATGGGCGCAACCACCATTTGGGAGCGCTGGGACGGCATAAAGCCCGACAGCACCTTTGAAACGCCGACGATGAATTCGTATAATCATTACGCTTACGGCGCCATCGGCGACTGGATGTACCGGGTGATCACAGGCATCGATACCAAAACCGAAGCCCCCGGGTATAAGCAGATCGTTATAAAGCCGACGATCGGTGGGGGCTTGCTAAACGCGAACGCCGACTACGAAACTAACTATGGAAAGATCAGCTCGCACTGGAAACTGGAAAATAATAACCTGCTGATGGATGTAGATATCCCGGCTAATACCATGGCAACCATTTATATTCCGGTAAAAGGAAATAATAACGTAGTTCTGGAAAATGGGAAACCCATTTCGGGCGCGCCCGATATTAAACCGGCTGCGCCCGAAACGGGCTATGTGGTTGTAAATGTTGGCTCGGGGAGCTATCATTTTAGCACCGCTTTCGATCAGCAATAAGCTGGCACATCATTTTCTGAACATCGAGAATATCCAGATAATGATCAGGATAACTACAATGACAGCGATGATACCGACAGCGGCTCCGGCTTTAAAAATTCCGCCGATCACGGAGCAGCCGCTCAATAGCAGCAGCGCCAGTAAGGCAGATGGGGCGTATAAATTTTTCATAATTGGTTTTTTATGATATAATATCAAAAAAGCCAAATAGTTTTAAGCGAGGGTTTATTGTGGGCACCGTTCAAAAAAAAAGCTCCCGGAAATTCCGGAAGCTTTAAATATTTTAGTTCCGCCTGCGGCGGAAAACGGATTAAACTCTTTTTGATTTGATACGGGCTGCTTTACCGGTCAGGTCGCGCAGGTAGTATAGTTTAGCGCGGCGTACTTTACCCGAGCTGTTTACTTCAATTTTATCGATGTTAGGCGAATTGATGGGGAATATACGCTCAACGCCTATACCGTTCGAAACCTTGCGAACTGTAAAAGTTTCGGTATTTCCTGTACTGTTACGTTGAATAACAACACCCTGGTAAACCTGTATACGCTCCTTGTTCCCTTCACGTATTTTGTAGTGTACACTGATGGTATCACCGGCTTTAAATGACGGAAGCTCTCTTTTTTCTACTGATTGCTCTTCAACAAATTTTACTAAATCCATGATTTTTAGCTCTAAAAGCGATTTTTACGGGGTAAAAATCGGCTTGCAATTATAGGGAAATTTTTTAATAAATAAAAGAGAGGTTTATAAATTTGTTTGTTGATGAAGTGAGTGGTTTATTGGGTTGATTGAGTTGATTGAGTTTGTACCACAATCAGGATGTGTTTTCAATACCAATAACAACCATTCACCTAATCAACCTAATCAACCTAATCAACTACTCATCTAACAAATCCGGCCTTCTTTTCTTAGTACGCGCTACCGCTTGCTCGAAACGCCATTTCTCCACTTCGGGGGTATTGCCGCTTAATAAAATTTCGGGCACTTTATGGCCCTTCCAATCGGCAGGTCGGGTATAAACGGGTGCGTCAAGCATGCCGTCCTGGAAGGAGTCGGACAATGCCGAGGTCTCGTCCGATAACACGCCGGGGATGAGCCTTACAACAGCATCCACCAAAACGGCTGCCGGCAACTCACCACCCGATAATACATAATCGCCGATTGAAATTTCCCGGGTGACATAAATGTCGCGGATGCGCTGGTCGATCCCCTTATAATGGCCGCACAAAATGACGATGTTCGTCTTGATCGACAGCTGGTTGGCGATGGATTGATCGAGCGTTTCACCATCGGGCGACATAAAGATCACCTCATCGTATTCACGTTCGCCTTTTAACTTTTCGATACAATTGGCAAACGGTTCGATGGTCATCACCATGCCGCTGCCGCCGCCATAGGGATAATCGTCAACGCTTTTTTGTTTCTGGCTGGAGTAATCGCGCAGGTTGTGCACGTGTATCTCGGCAATCCCCTTCTTTTGCGCGCGCTGCAAAATAGAGTGTGCGAACGGGCTTTCCAATAATCCGGGTAATAAAGTGACAATATCAAAGCGCATGCGGCAAAGATAGGGTTGTTGAGCAGAAAGCAGAAAGACTAAAGCTGAAAGCCACAAAATCGAGATCAGGACAATATCGAAGTTTTTGTTTTGGCACTGCAAATCTCGATTCGGGGATTTATAATTTCCGGCAAATTTCCCAGTGATGGCCAAAAGGGTCTTTGATCCGCCCCAGGCGGTAGCCATAATCCTGGTTGGCAACGGCGTAAATTTCAGTGGCACCGGCGGCGATTGCCCGTTCGGCCATTGCATCAGGATCGGGAACAATCAACCCCATTCTTATCGTGCTGCCGCCTAAGGTTTCGGGGCTAAAGTTGCCGTGCTCCGGCGATTCATCCGCTATCAAAAACCTCAACCCGTTTATCGACAATTCTGCCACCACGGCACCATCCGGGTCCGTAAGGCACATAACAACGTTAGCGCCAAAAGCGTTTTTATAAAACTCGATGGCAGCAGTACCATTTCTGACGGACAGCGTTGGTAAAAAAGCTGTTTTAAAATCTTCCATAAATTCAGCGCAGGTCCTTTTGTATTTGCCAGCGGTGGCCGTACGGATCGGCTATTCCCCCCTGCCGGTAACCATATTCATAGTCCTGCACCGGCGAGATTAATGTTGCGCCGGCGCCGATAGCTTTTTCAATAACAGCATGCACATCGTCGACAAAAAGGCCTATCGTTACGGTGGTGCCTTTCAGTACGCCCGGGCTCGATTTGTAATTTATGCCCTGTTCATGAAGATGAAACAACGCACCGTCTATCTCCATTTCAGAAACATGGATGCTGCCATCATCATTGCTGAAGCGGCGTATTTCTACCGCCCCGAAAGCTTTCTTATAAAAATCTACGTCTGTAACGCCATTCTCAATGGTCAGCTCCGGCGCGAAAAATGTTTTTGGTTTCATTGATATCGTTCCTTTTTTTCTTGACTCTTTATTAATCCTTATCTTCCAGCGTAAAAATATCTTCAACCGGTTTGCCAAATACGCGCGCAATTTTTAGGGCCAGCACGGTTGAAGGTACATATTTATTACTCTCGATCGAATTGATCGTTTGCCTCGAAACCGCTACCTGGTCGGCAAGGTCACCCTGCGTAATATTTTTTATGGCGCGCTCAACCCTTATATTATTTTTCATGATCAGCCCTCCCGGCTTAAAGAACTGTTCAAACGAAAAATAACCCACCTGAAACGAATAATAAAAAACAGGAGCGGTACCCAAAGGTTTAGCTCAAGGAGGTGCGCAATATCGTTCACAAAAACCAGGCTGGCGATCAAAACCAGGTAATTGATAAAAATAGCCCAACGTAATGAATCCAGCCGCACCTGCCATATTTGCTCATCCTCTACCTTTTCGCGCGAGAAAGCAACAATAAACAGACCCAGTGCCATAACCAGCGTTGTGCAAATAAAAAACAAGTGCTCACCGGTAAAAAGGGTTGTGTTTACCAGCGGCTGATCCAGGGGATTGGTCATGCCGTTGGCCCTGCCGATAATAGACATGGGCACATGCGCTATCACGAGCCCCCAGCCAAGGAAACGGCACCAATGAGGAAACAAAAAGCGTGATTTCAATGTAAAGTTTGATTTACTAAATGTAAAGTAAACTTTCCAATTATTTTTTATTTTTCAACTTTTATTTTTTGTAATAAAAATGTTACGTTATTTGAGAAAAATCATACATTTACATGGCGAGCGACAGGCTCTGCAACTTCCTTACCTTATAATGATTAATTGAATGCCCGTTTATTGCAGAAACTGTAGAGGTTCGGATATAAAAATCATTACAAGGAAGCGATATCTGATCATCGCCGGACTATATGTCACAGCAGCGGTGACTATTTTGATCATCCGGCTGTCGTCGCACTTATTAAGCCGCCTGGCTCAGTCATTATTAACCGTCCTGGTTATTGTCGCTGCGATCGCTTGTTTACGATGCATATTATATGCGGCTATGCAGATAACGCCGTCGTATAAATGCCGCGGATGCGGCTATTATTTTTGGCGCAAAAACGCCGACTAAAGCGCAGGCCGTCATCATACAAGCGCGCTGAAAGCAACTATTATCCGAATTAATCTAAATAAATATCTAATAAGCCTTCGGGCAGGTCAACGGTTACAATCTGAAGGGTAATGTCAATTCCTTTAATAATATCTTCATTTAACGGGAACAGCACTTCGCAATTTTTATAGGTAACGGCCGCTATCAGTTGCTTCGGGTATTCATGTATATCCGTTATAATACCCAATTCGCCTTCGTTTTCATCAATTGCGGTAAAGCCCTTAAGGTCCAAAAGGGTGAATTCTTGCTTTCTTTGTTTAGGCTTGAGCTTATTGGGAAGATAAATATCCTTTTTTACAAGGGCCGAAGCCTTTTCAATTGTGTCCACATCTTCAAGGATAAGATAGGCGGCATTTTTTTGAAGATATTTTATGGAGCTCACAAAGTAAGGGACCAGCTTACCAGAAATATCCAGGAAAACCGTGTTGAATTTTATTTTTTCAAGGCCCTCGAAATCTACATATATATGAAGCTCGCCTTTTAGGCCCTTGGTCTTTAAAATACTTCCAACCCTGAAACAATCTGCTGTGGTCATTTTAACAGTCTTAAATAAAAATGGCGAAGAACCGGTTGGTGCTTCGCCATTTATAAAATTCTTATGAATGAATTATTCAGCGCTTTCAGCTTTTGGCTCAGCAGGCGTTTCTGTTTCAGTAGCAGGGGTTTCTGCCTCGGCAACAGGTGCTTCCGCTTCTGCAGCCGGTGCTTCAACTTCGGCAACTGCTGCTTCTGCTTCAACAGCCGGGGTTTCAGCTTCAGCAACTGGTGTTTCCGCTTCTGCTTCTGCAACCGGCGCTTCTTCCTGTTCTTCAACTTCTTCCGCCGGCGGTGTATTTTTTGCGATAATAGCTGCTGCCCTATCTTGCTTTTTCTTAGCCTCGGCGGCCAATGCAGCTTTGCGAGCTTCTTCTTTTGCCGATACTAAGCCGGTTTTTTTGCCGGTGATCTTTCCTTCTTTCTGATCAAGCCATGCCTGGAATTTTGCTTCCGCCTGCTCTTCGGTCAACGCGCCTTTTTGAACGCCGCCCTGTAAGTGCTTTTTATATAAAACACCTTTGTACGACAAAATTGCCCTGCAAGTATCTGTTGGCTGTGCGCCATTGTTTACCCAGTCGAGCGTTTTATCAAAGTTAATATCAATTGTTGCGGGGTTAGTGTTTGGGTTGTATGATCCTAAACGTTCAATAAAACGTCCGTCCCTGGGTGCCCGTGCATCCGCCACGATGATGTGGTAAAAAGGTTTTCCTTTTTTACCGTGTCTTTGCAATCTGATTTTAGTTGCCATCTTTTATCTTTATGTATTCAACATTATCCCCGGAGTCCTTTCTGCGGGGACGCAAAGGTAACAATAATCTATTTAATTTAAAAGGCTGTGATAGAATTATATCCGGGCCAAAAGAAATAATCGGGTAGCCGTAAAACAAATATGGTATATAAATTGCTGTATATTAGGTTTCTAAATAATCGGCGCATAGGATAAATGAGTATACTTAACCAGGACGTTGGGAAAACTGTTAACCTCGCCGCAAAAAACATGGCGGAGAAAGATAACGCATGGGCAAAAAATAATTTAGAAGTATTATTCAATAACACCGAAGAGCTTATTTGGGCAATAAATAAAGACCGCCGCTATTTATATACCAACAACGCTTACCGTAACGCCATATTTTCCGAAACGGGTGTGACGCCTAAACAAGGCGATCATGCCTATATAAACATTGATTTTTCGCAAAAGCAAATCAAGGAATGGGAAAAATATTACACCAGGGCGTTTAATGGCGACGTATTTACCGCAAGGACTGAAAACGTTGATAAAAAAACCGGCCAGGTCACCTATTTCGAAATAAGCTTAAACCCGCTTTGCAAGTCGGGCGGAAATGTTACAGCCGTCGGTTGTTTTGCGAGAAATATAACCGGACTTGTTAATACCGAAAATGCGATAAAAGACCAAAACGAGCGCCTGCGCAATATAGCCTCGATAAGCTCGCATGAACTGCGGCGCCCCATCGCCAGCTTGCTTGGCCTGATCAATATTTTGGACGTAGAAAATTTTCAAAACCCTGATAACAAAGAAATAGTTAAACACCTGCAAACGGTTGGCCTGGAGATCGACAGCGTGATCCGCCTGATCATAGATAAGACGTTTACCGACGACCCGTCGGAAAAAAGATACCAGTCTCCTTAAACCGGCTCGTGTACCGCCGCCGGCTCAAAATATTCGAGCTTTACGGTTTCGCCGTCGAAAACAGCATAAGAGTTGTAGTTTACCCATTCGCCGAGGTTAATGTACCGGCTTTTTCCGTTCAACTGGATATCAAGCGGCAGGTGCCGGTGACCGAAAATGAAATAATCAAAAAAACGTTTTTTTAATAATTCGTTACTATACGTTACCAGCCATTCGTGCTGACCGGGCTTATGATTTTCATTTTTCTGGCTGGCGATACGGCTATGCGCTGACCAATAGTTTGCTATGCCAACCCCGAGGTTGGGATGGATGCGGGCAAACAGCCACTGGCAAAACCGGCTGCGGAAAAACCATTTTAAAAATTTATAATAATTGTCGCCCGGCCCCAGGCCATCGCCGTGGTGCAGGTAAAATTTTTTGCCGCTTCGTTCTATCTCTATTTCATCGCTGACGATGGTGGCGCCAAACTCACGTTGAAAATATTCAAACATCCACATATCGTGGTTACCTTTAAATAGCCATATTTTAACCCCGGCATCGGCGAGTCCCGCCAGCTTGCCTAAAAACCGTATGTAGCCTTTGGGTACTACTGTTTTATATTCGAACCAAAAATCAAAGATATCGCCCATCAAAAACAACTCTGAAGCGTCATCTTTGATCATATCCAGCCAGCGTACAACCCTATCTTCGCGCTCACGATGTGTAGCATAGGTGCCGCTGCCCAAATGAAAATCGGATGCAAAATATAACCTGTTGCGGGCATTCATTGTCGCCAAAAATAAGACATAATTTATTAAGAAGGAATATAGGCAACCTGATGCCAGGCGGCTGCCTATGGAGGCTGATTAATTTGATGTTATTTTTATAAACACGTGGCTCGTTATGGGGCCCAATTCCTAATTTATGTTTTCCTATAAATACGAAGCTCCCCTGGAGCTCTATAAACACGTGGCTCCTATGGAGCCTAGTTGCTGATTTATGTTTTCCTATAAACACGGGGCTCCGATGGAGCCTAATTCCTGATTTATGTTCTTCTATAAATACCGGGTCCTATGGAGCCAACTTCGGTTTTAAACGATCCAACCCCGGAGCGGTTACGTGTTTATAGCATGATCCGGATTCAAAAGAAGGCTCCATAGGAGCCACGTTGCCAGCTTAATGCATTAAATACTCCAATTATTTATGAATATCTTACTAAAGCGAATTCAAGGCAAAGAACAAGGTGCGCTAAAACATCCTTGTTCCTTAAAACCTGTTACTTATTAGCGGCCAGCCCGGTGCTCACTAACAGTTTGGCACTTTCGGCAAGTCGTATAAATTCCGACCGGTAACCTTCCTGGTCTTCTCCTTTAGCTGATCTGGCTATCGTAATAACCTGGTCGAAAGTTGAATGCTGTTTATATTGCGAATCGCGGAGCAGCATACCAAACTCGGCCACCGCGGCGGCAAACCTAAAATCGGCTGATGTTGAATTCAAGTTTTTAGACTCATCCTTTACGGTAACATAGCTCATTTTACTGGCCGACGAATCGTTCGCTTTATACCGGAATTTGATAGTCAGCATTTCGTCGGATACTTTAGTTACCGGCACAGGTTCGGGCTTTTGATATTTAAGCGGATCGACACTCATTGAATAATCATCCTTTATCCCGGCAGGCACAATCTCATATAACGCTGTTACCGTATGTCCCGAGCCCATATCACCAGCATCCTTTTTGTCGTTGTTAAAATCTTCCTTATTTAACACGCGGTCCTCATAACCTAATAACCGGTATGCCTGTACTTTAGTGGGGTTAAATTCAATTTGCAATTTTACATCCTTTGCTATAATAAACAGCGTTCCGCCAAATTCACTTACCAGGGCTTTATGCGCCTCGGTGACGTTATCGATATAGGCATAGTTTCCATTCCCTTTGTCGGCGAGGGTTTCCATTTTACTATCCTTTAAATTACCCATTCCAAAACCCATAATTGAAATAGCCACTTTGCTGTCGCGCTGCTTAACGATCAGCTGTTCCATATCCTCATCACTGTTCGGCCCAACATTGAAATCGCCATCAGTGGCCATGATAATGCGATTATTGCCTTTGGGCATAAAGTTTGCCCTGGCTATCCGGTATGCAAGTTTTATTCCTTCGCCGCCGGCGGTCGATCCGCCGGCACTCAGGTTGTCGATAGCGCTGTCTATCGTTCCCTTTTTATCTCCGCTGGTCGGCGGGAGTACAAGCCCGGCCCGGCCGGCGTACACTACGATGGCTACTTTGTCTTTGATCCTTAACTGCTCCGTAAGCATTTTCATCGACGCTTTAACCAAAGGAAGTTTATTAGGCTCATCCATCGATCCGGACACGTCGATCAGGAACACCAGGTTCGAAGGCGGCAATTTATCAACATCTATGGTTCTTGCTTTCAAGCCGATGCGGAGCAAGCGGTGGTTACTGTTCCACGGCGCCGAAGAAAGTTCGGTATGTATGGCTACAGGCTCGTTATTCGATGGCCCGGATAAATTATAGCTGAAGTAATTGATCATCTCCTCGATGCGCACGGCATCCGGCGGAGGCAGCTGTCCGCTATTGATAAAGCGGCGTACGTTGCTGTATGAAGCGCCATCCACATCGACCGAAAAGGTTGATAACGGATTGCTTTTTGCATCAGCAAAACCATTCTCGGCGATGCTTTTATAGCTTTCGTCGCTCGTAACCACATTGCCGGGTTGCGCATATCGTATGCTATTTAAAGCATTATTATCATTCACGGTTATCCCCGACGCGCGGCCCCGCAATAATTGGCTTGAGCTATTATAGGACGTAACGGTCGCTATAGAGGCAGTAATATCTCGTTTTCGCTGCGATGTATAACCGGTAACTACTACTTCGGTAAGCGCGTTTGAGGATGCTTGAAGATAAACGTTTAAGGTGTTGCTTGCTTTAGGTTTTAACTTTTTAGTTTCATATCCGATGAACCTAAATGATAGATACTCGTTGCCATTTGGCAAATCGATGCGGTACCCACCGGATAGATCAGTTTGTGTACCAATATTTGTTCCCTCCACCCTGACTGATACGCCCGGTAATGGTGAGCCATCAGCCTTGTCATAAACTTTGCCGCTAATGTGGCGGACATTTGCAGGCTTAAACCCGGTTAAGGCTGCAAATAATGAAATGAATAATAAAAGCTTTTTCATAATCTGTTAAGTTTTTCTGTAAGGATGCAGCCGAACGGGCATTTCCATAACCCGGTGAAAAAAATTATTTTAGCAAAACCAGCATGAATTTTTTTACCCGGCCACGTAAACCCGATCATACAGACGATGAGCAACTGCTGCTCAGCTACCGGCAAAGCGGCGACCTCGCTATTTTAGGCATGCTGTATGAAAAGCAGGTGCCATTGGTGTATGGTGTTTGCCTGAAATACTTGCAGGACGAAGAAAAGGCTAAAGATGCGGTGATGGGCATTTTTGAGGAACTGACTGTTAAGATAAGGCAGCATGAAATAAAACAATTTAGAAGCTGGTTATATGTATTAAGCCGTAACTACTGCCTGATGCAGTTGCGTACCGGCAAAAAAATGGAGACCGTTAACCTGGATGAGGTTATGGAATTTTCCGCTTTTCCGCATCATGATCATGACAGCCGCGAAGAAACAATGACCGCTTTGGAGCGATGCATGGATAAGTTGCCTGCGGCCCAAAAACAAAGCATCGGGTTGTTTTATTTGAAAGAACAATGTTACAGGGAAATAGCCGTTGTTACCGGTTATAGCTTAAACGAGGTAAAAAGTTACATACAGAATGGTAAACGGAATCTTAAAATTTGTTTAGAAAAAAGTGGTGCGTAAAAAAGAAACGGACATATCATTGATCAGGAAGTACCTTGACGGCGAGCTTGATGCCCGTGCTATGCACCGGCTTGAACGGCGTGCGCAGGACGATCCTTTTTTAATGGACGCACTGGAAGGGTATGAAAAATCCGGCGGCGACCAACAGGCTAATCTCGACGAATTAACAGACCGTTTACAGCTGCGTGTTGCCAAGAAAGAAAGGCATATTATTCCGCTGCGATTTATAGCGGCTGCGGCTTGTATGCTGCTGTTTTTAACCACTGGCGGATTGTGGCTTTATAAAAGCAGGCAGCAGAAACCGGAGATCGCACAACTCATTAAGCCCACAGTCAAGACGGCTCCGGTTGCGCCGAAAAACCCTGTTTCGCCGGTTGATGCTCAGCAGACGGCTTTAACGCAGACATCGTCTAAAAAACACTTCCGGAAACCGCGTATAGCAAGCAAACCGGGTAAGTTGCCTGCTGCGTCAATTGCTGCTAATGAACAAATAGCCAACGTTGATTTTAAAGCCAGCGCTAAAGACACCATCGCATTAAAAGAGGTAACCGTTACCGGCTATGCTACACAAAGGAAAAAGGACATTACCGCGTCCGTAGCGACCATTACCAATGATTCTGCGGCAAAGCCGCCGGTAACAATTCTATTGCGCGGGCAGGCATCTGGGGTGCGGATGGTAAGCGCTCATCCGGCTAAAAAGATTATAAAGGGCCGGGTAATCGGCAGCGACGACGGGTTGCCAATTGTTGGCGCGAACGTGAAGCTGGTCGGAACGAATATAGGTGCGGTCACTGACGTTAATGGCATGTTCAGCATTCCTGCCGATAGCACGAAAACAAAACTGGCTATTGCTTATATCGGTTATACTTCCCGCCAGGTAAATATCCGTAACCGCGATACGTTAGCCACCATAAAGCTCGAACCGGCAAACAGTGCGCTAACCGAGGTGGTGGTGACGGGCTATACCTCACAAGCGAAACCCGAAGCGGCTTCGGTTATCGGGGCACATCCGTCAGCCGGCTGGAGCAATTTTAAAAAGTATCTGAAAGAAAACGCCTTCTCGCCGGATAGCAAAACAGGGGTAGTCAAATTATCCATGTCGGTTGCTCCAAATGGTACGATCAGCGATATTAAAATAGAAAAAGGCGTGAGCGCGGCGACCGATCAAAAAGCTATCGACCTGATAAATGACGGACCCTCGTGGGCCGGCAGCACAAGCGGAAAAATTGAAAAAATACGTGTACGTATAAAATTTATAAATTAAAGCTATTGCTTTTGGCTTTTATCGGCAAAGCCGAATACCTTTTGCAATAGCGGCGTGGTGCGCGCGCCGGCATTGTGACGAATATTTTGCTCTTCAAGAGCGATCTCATAAAATAACCCATCGATCGCTTTTTGGGTTACATAATCGCTGATATCGGGATTGATCTTGCTTACAAACGGCACTTTATTATATTGACGCGCCGCATCGCCATAATATTTTGTCGCGCCTGTTTTATTCAGGCTGTTTTGTATAACCGGCTTAAATGCCGCAGTTAGTTGAATGGTGGTTGTCCGTTTAAAATATTGGGTGGCGGCATCCTGGCCGCCCAGCAAAATGTTGGAAACATCTTTAAGCGTCATTTGCCTGATAGCGTTTATAAATATCGGTTTGGCCTCTTTAGCCGCGTCCTCGGCGGCGCGATTCAGCGAAAGGATCACATCGTCGCATAGCTTATTGAACCCAAATTTGCGCAGGGTTTTTTCGGCTTTTTGCGCCTGGGGCGGAAAAAGTATCTTTATAGTGGCGTTACCAAAAAAACCGTCTACCGCCGAAAGTTTATCCGAACTTTTTGATGTGGCGAGCTCAAGGGCCTGCTTTAAACCACTGCCGATCTCAACAGAAGAAAGCGGCCCTGATTGCGCACGGCATGTATGCGGCAGCAGCGCTCCAATACCTGCTGAAATGAATATAAGCAACAATAGGTATGATCTTTTCATAACATAGTCGGCGCAATTATTGTACCGCCCTGAGTAAAGCAAATACCCCTGCGGCGATAAGGCCGGAAATGGGGATGGTAATTATCCAGGCCCAGATAATATTTATCGTTAGGCCCCATCTTACCGCCGACAGCCGCTTGGTAAGGCCAACGCCGATGATGGATCCCGTAATCGTATGCGTAGTAGAAACCGGTATGCCAAAATATTGCGTAAAGAATAAAGTAATAGCTCCGGCGGTTTCGGCGCTCACGCCCTCTATAGGGGTTATTTTGGTGATGCGCGAGCCCATGGTCTTTACGATGCGCCAGCCGCCTGACATGGTACCCAGCGCGATGGCCGAATAACAGGCCAAAGGTATCCAGTTGGGCATAGCGCTGCCGGGCTTTATAATACCTGCCGTAATGATGGTTACATATAATATGCCCATCACCTTTTGTGCATCGTTACCCCCGTGCGCAAAGCTTAGCGCCGCCGACGATACCAGTTGCAGCCGTTTAAACCAGCGCTCGGCGATGGCAGGCCGCGAATTTTTGCAGATATGGAGGATAAGGATAGTAACAAGGTAAGCCACCACCAACCCGATGAGCGGCGCCAAAACAATATAAGCCAATATAGTAAGGATATAGTGCATATCAACGGCGCTTAACGCGGTTGAGCCCATATATAAAGCATTGGTAATTCCGGCACCTGCAAAACCGCCGATAAGCGTGTGCGACGAACTTGAGGGTATGCCAAACCACCATGTAGTTAAATTCCAGGTAATAGCTGCTATTAAACCTGCAAGTATAACGTGCAGCGTTATATAGTGTTCGGTAACAATTTTTGATACCGTATGCGCCACTTTGTACTCTTTTGTAAAAAAATACACCAGGAAATTAAAGACTGCCGCCCATAACACGGCCTGGAAAGGGGTTAACACTTTTGTGGAAACGATGGTGGCTATAGAGTTAGCGGCATCGTGAAAGCCGTTGGTATAATCGAAAATTAACGCCAGGCAAACAATAATAACGAGCGTGGTAGTAACCATTGGATGCTAAGCGTTTTTTACAAGGATTGATTCCATAACATTTGCCGCATCTTCGCACATGTCTGTAGCGGTTTCCAGCGATGCCAGTATCTCTTTGTATTTTATTAGCCTGATAGCGTCTTTCTCGTATAAAAACAGGTCGGCTACAGCCCTGTCAAAAACATAATCGGCCTGGTTTTCAATGCTGTTTATCCGGATACAGGAAGCTGCTATGCTCCTTACATTTTTTAGATCCCTTATTTCTTTTATCGCTTTTTCAAGGTCGATGCTCGCTTGCAAAATCAGGTCCGAAAGTTTTTTAATATGTTCATTAAAGTCGTCGATGCGATAAAGATGCATCCGGTTTGCCGCACCGTGTATATTGTCGGCTACGTCATCAATGGCCGAGGCCAGTAAATGGATGTCTTCCCTGTCAAACGGCGTTATAAAATTCTTTCCAAGCTCCAGGTGTATCTGGTGAGTTATCTCGTCGCCCTTATTTTCCAACCTGTCAATCTGCTTTATCAGTTCTTCGCGTGTTTCCGCGCTGTTTGAATTAACCGTCTCGACTAATATTTTCGCCATGTTGACCACATTGTTTGCGGCTTGTTCAAACAAAGGAAAAAAGACTTTTTTATCCTTTGGAACGAAATATTGGAATATACTGTTAAGGGACATTTTTTTTAAGATTTGGTCAAAGGTAATGCCGCAATGTTAAGTTAATGTTAAGTTTTCAGAACAGGTATGTTAGGGAAAGGTAAAGCCTGCCTGGATTTTTGGAGAGTAAACCCGAAAGTGGAGCCCAAACCTTCCGTACTTCGCACATTAATGGTTTGCTCGTGCGCTTCGATGATATGTTTTACGATGGCGAGTCCTAACCCCGAGCCGCCGATTTGCCTGGACCGGCTGGTATCTGTCCGAAAAAAGCGCTCAAATAGCCTGGGAAGATATTTTTCTTCTATCCCGATACCGTCGTCAGTAACTTCAACCAACACCTGGTCGTGTAATTCAAAAATGCTTACCGACGTGCTGCCCTCCTCTTTTCCATATTTAAATGAATTATCGATCAGGTTAACCAGCACTTGTCTTATCTTTTCCCGGTCCGCATTTACCAATATGGCATCGTCATATTTTTCCTTGAATATTAATTTAATGTTATGCTTACGGGCGGTCATCTCAAGCGAATCAAAAACTTCTTTAATGAGGTCGTTTATTTTAAACCGGGTAAGATTAACCGGCAATTCGCCCGACTCGAGCTTCGAAATTTCGTCCAGGTCCTTAATGAGGTAGCTTAACCTGTCGACGTTTTTTGCCGCCTTCTCTAAAAACTGCGCGGCCATTTCTTTGTCTTCCACGCCATCTTCCTGTACAGCTTCAATATATCCCTGTATGGCAAACAGGGGCGTTTTAAATTCGTGCGAAATATTGGATAAAAAATCCCGGCGAAACTTCTCCTGCCTGCGCAGCTCGTCTATCTCCGTTTTCTTCTCCCGGGCCCATTCCTTTACTTCAGTCTCGACATCATTGATAGGATCGGCGCTAATATGCTCGCCCAGAGCGTCGCGCAGGTCGCGCCCCAGCTTTAGGTTATGTATGAGCTTATAAATGAGTTTAATTTTGGAATAAACATACTTTTCGATCAGGTAATAGAAAACGATAAAACTGGTAATCAGCGTAACCGAAAACGTAATAGCCACATCGAACCAGCTATGCTGAAAATAAAAGTTAACCGCCGAAAGGGTAACCGCTACCGCCGCCGCATTTATCAAAACAAGTATGCCTAATTTCATACTTATAAAGATAGTAATTAGGTTAGAGATTAGAGGTTAAGATTAGAGATTAGAGGTCGGAGATTAGAGATTAGGATATTAAATCTGCGTTGCTTTGCGATCTCCGGGTCTACAGGCAATGTCGCGTACCTACGGTACGCTTATTTAACCTATTGTGGTTTCTACCGACATTTTTTTACCTACGGCGCAACTGTTTGGATCGCCTTCTATTATTTTACGATCTCTGCGTCGAGGTTAACGGTAACATCATTTGAGAGGACCATGCTGTTTTCGCCGACGCCAAAATCAAGGCGGTTGATTTTAAAAACGCCTTTAAATTCCATGTTCGTGTTTTTTTCGGTGCAGCTAAACGGAATATCGATCAGCTTCGTTTTTCCTTTCATGGTTAAATTAAACTGGCCGATATAATTATTGCCGCTTTTATGCTTAAAGGAAACAGATCTCATCGTGATCGTGGGGTAATGGGCAGCATCGAAAAAGTCTTCGCTTTTTAAATGATCGTCGCGGCTTGAGTTATCAGTATTGATCGAATTCACATCAACCGAGGCCTCTATGGAAGCGGACGCTAAATTCGCAGGGTTAAATTCAATATTGGCTTTCAATCCGCCTAAACTGCCGGCGGTATTAATACCCAGATTTTTCACCTGGAACGTAACAGACGAGTGCGAAATAATACTGCGGCCCCGTATAAATGCTGTATTTGCCGTAATAATTACCAGTAAAAGGAGAATCACTTTTTTCATGTAGTAGTATGCGTTGCCTGTTATGACTGAAATATTTAAAAAAAGTTGCCCCTGCATTTGTTTTTGACAACAATTTTACAAAGGCAGGTGATATCATATTAAAACTCGACATGCGCCCTTAGGGAAAAAACGTTCACGGGCCCGCGGTCTTTATTGTAAGCCGGATTCACTATAAACTGGTAATCGGGTGTCAAAAAAAACTTTTTGTCGTAAACATCAAGCTTATAGTAAAACTCGGCGATCATTTCGGGCGCGTAATTCAACCTGCCATCGCCTATTAAAAAACCATAGCCGCCCGCGGCAAGGTAATTACGGTGCGGACCGGACAACCCGTTGCCTGCAAAAGCAAGGCCCGCTTCATCAAAAACGCGTTTCCAGGCCGTACCTTTCAGCACACCGCCAAAGGTTATCGACCGGTCTATTTCGGTAAAAAACCAGGTCTCGGTATGGCCGTCGTTAAAGCTTGCCCTGGCAAATACTCCCAGATTTTTATTTAAATATTGTTCGGCATTTAAGCCGAATCCATACTTATGCCGCCCGTACTGTTGCGTCGTATCGACCACAGGGTTTACAGGGCTTATCGCGAGTGCCTGGTTATAATTGCCAAATTTCCCATTGTTCAAAAAGCCTAAAACACGAAATGTCCCTTTCTGACCGCCAAGGCTATACCGCTTTTCAAATTCAATGGTTTCGGTGTTCGCTTTTAAAATTTTGGCGTCCCAAAGTGATGAGTTTTCATGCGTTACGTTCATGGTAAGGGCAAACCGAACGGTCCATGCCGGTTGGCCAAGCTCCGTGTAAGCACCGATCACGTAACCCCGGGTATTGGCGGGGTAATCCCAGGCTGCATTATCCATCAGCGCCCAGTTCATAAACTGTGACCGCGGGTCGTGGCTAAAGGTGTTTTGGTCGAAGAAATCGCCCATGTTAAATTTTCCGACGGAGAAAGAAAAGTATCTTTTGCTTTTTATCCCTGCTAATTGGTTTACGTCGTTTTCGATCGTATCCTTTTCGTTTCCCCATTCAAAATTTTGCTGGAAGTACAAACGGGCTATATAGATCTTATTCTGTACACCGCCAACCCTGAAGGTCTCGCCGTTGGGAAACCCGGCCACACCCAGCGTCTGGCTCAAACCCGACCCGCCGGACAGTTCGGGGTTAAAATACGCCGACGCGCCCTTCCATAGTCGTGTTGCGCCAAAAAAAGTGGTGGTGATGGAGCTTTCCGTTTCAACCTTTGGCAACAGGCTGTTCTGCCCGCTATAAAGCGCGGCAAAGCCGGGTTTATATTGGGTTATTACCGTTTCCTGGAAATGAAAATTATACCGCTCTTCCTTTACGGTTTCGTGTTTAGTGGTATCCTTCGTAACGGGCGATTGAGCGCCCGCAATTTCCACAACGGATAATAAAATAACTAACGTCCAAATCTTCATAACCAAGGCGGTATCCGGGCGCAAAAGTATCACTTTACTTTAAACACAAAGGTCCATATTGTGAAGTACGGTCAAATTTGTCTTTATTTGCCTTCAACAACTTCTACCTCGGCTACAGCGCTGAAAAGATACACGCGGCGGGAATGTACCTCGATACATTTATAGCGCTTTCGCAGCTTTTCTTCTTTGCGGAACACACGGCCGTCCTTTAATTTAAACAGCGCTTTTACGGGCAGCTTTTCTACCGTCGTATGCGATTCTTTGGGCCTGTCGTATTTGCGAAGCGACCGGTAAAGGGAAAGATCGGAACAGCTTGATGCGGCAGGGTTGTCCAGGTAACTGGTAATAGCGTGTCTGACATCGGGCGGAAAAATTTCCTTCTCGAAAAAAGGCTGCATCATTTTTTTGAAATTGTTTTTCCATTCGGCGCCATGCGGCTTCGCCTTATGCGAATGCTGGTTCCAGGTGTGCAGATGCGCGAACTCATGAACGGTTGTCACCAGGAAGGCGTACGGGTTAAGATCGTAATTGACAGAGATGCGATGGCCCTTGCCATCATGCGGCGGGCGGTAATCGCCAAATTTGCTGTTCCGGTTTCGCGAAATTTTAAATTCGCATTTAAAGTAGTCGATCCACCGGCCAATGAGCGGAGCGGCATCGGGCGGGAGATAGGTTTCAAGAATTTTAACTTTATCCAATTTTTACCTCGGTGCAAAGATAGGGGTTTGAGGCGAGAGGTAAAAGGTGAAAGGTAAAAGGATAAAGGTGAAAGGTTGACCATTTTCAGCACAGGTTAGCCAGATAAATACCTTTTACCTTTCGCCTTTATCCTTTCACCTTACTTCAATAAAGGTAATGATATACAAGTTGGGACAAAGTTATAAAAATACTATATGCTAATTTTTAGTATATTAAAGACGCACAGGGGCAAAACAGGGGCTTGGTGAAATTACCGGATTAATCTTCATCAGGCACCGCCTCCGTGGATTTTCTATGATTCATATAGATTTCAACAATTGATTTCTTAGCTGTATCAATTCTTATTAATAGTTTATCAATGTCTTCTTCTATGTAAAAATGCTCATTTCCATTATCCCTATAATCAGTTAGTACTATTGCATATTCCTTTCGTGACGGCATGTTATAGAAAATATAATGGGCAAAATAATTTCTTTGATCGTTCAATAATCTTAATTCATTGAAAAGATCAGCACATTTATAGCGGTTGTTTTTAGTCTTTATAAATCCCTGTTTAGTTTCTATTCTTTCCATCAAAAATTTCAGTGATGCTCTTTTTGATTCAAAAGTCATTCTATCGCCTATAACTTCCATAAAAGTCCAGTAATAGTCATTATTCCCTGAAAAAAACTCTGCCAAACAAGCTGACATATCATTTTCAAGGTAAATAAATGCGTGTAATACCAACCCCCGATAGAAACAACTTTTAACAACAGGGTTTTTTGAATGAATTTTGGTTTTTCTAATCACAATTTTAGGTTTTAAGGGCTTTAAATCTATAAAATATTTTCAATTAAATTTGGAAGTTATTGGGACAAATATGTATATTTACATAACAAAACGATACAGCAATGACAACTAACTTTAAATCACTCATTCAAGTATTAGATTTCTTCAAAAGCGAAGAAACTTGCATCCAATACTTAGCAGATCAACGCTGGGGTGAAACCCCTTGCTGTCCTCACTGTGGCAATGTTGGTGCATACGTAACTAACAGGGGCTTTAAGTGTAAAGCAAAAGAATGTCAGAAGAAATTTACCGTTACTACAGGAACTATATTCGAGAACACTAAAATATCATTGCGTCTGTGGTTTGCTACTATCTACTTAGCTACTGCACACAAAAAAGGTATTTCTTCTCACCAGTTAGCCCGTGACCTTAACATCACTCAAAAGACTGCCTGGTTTTTGTTACACCGTGTACGTGAAATGTTAAAGAACAACGCACCTGCTATGTTAGATGGCACTATTGAAGTTGACGAAACCTACGTAGGTGGCAAAAGCAAAAACAAACATGCTTCAAAACGTATCCCCAATTCACAGGGACGTAGTGGTAATGGTAAAACTGCCGTTGTTGGCTTATTAGAGCGCAACGGTGCTGTTAAAACATTTGTGATTGACAATACCGAAGCCAACACTTTACAGCCGATTATGTTAGAGCATGTTAAGCCATCTGCAACCGTTGTAACCGATGCTTACAGGTCTTACAATGGATTATCTACCGTTTACAACCACATCACAGTTAAGCATACTGAAAACAATTACATCACAGTTGGTGAAGATCACACGAACAATATCGAGGGCTTTTGGTCATTGCTAAAAAGAGGCATTATCGGTATCTATCACAACGTATCGCCGAAACATTTACACAGGTATTGCAATGAGTTTGGGTATCGTTATAATAGCCGCAAGGTTGCTGACGTAACCCGTTTTGAAGATGCTTTCAAAAGAGTTAACAATATTCGTTTGACTTATACAAAGCTAATTGCTTAAATTTGAATATGGCAAAGAAGAAAGAACCAAAGCCACGTCCGGAGCATTACGAAAAAAGTACGCTAAAAATTAACGGGACTTTTGACGAAGTGATTAAAGCGTCTTTTTTGGGGAAACCTAAAGAACCTAAAAAAGAAGTTAAGAAGTAAATGCCCAGAGAGAATCTTTACGATAAGTTAAGAAGCGAATGTCACGAAAATGCTTTTCATTCATTTGGGTATGCTTATATATTTGATAAAAGAGCGCAACGGTTCGGCAGATGGGTAAATTTGCTAAAGGCATTCGGTGTATTAGTGCCTGCTATAGTTGGAGCAACAGCGATAGGATACGGATATAACAACGCCTTGTTAAAGTATGCTATTGTTATTGCAATTCCGATAACAATAATTCAATTTGTATTTTCTCTGTTAGCAATTGTTTATAAATGGGATGATGAATTAGCTTATGCGTATGAAGCATCTTCATCGTATAATGATTTATACAATAAGTTTTCAAAAACAGGGAAATTCCCTCCAGCAGAATACGATCATTTAAGTAAAGAGTTTGATTTCATAACAATAGAACAGACATTTAGAGGACAGCAAGACGGAAAGCATAATATTAGAGAATGGGAACTTAGAAAAGGTATGAAATATGCTCTTAGACAATATAAACAAAAATGTTCCGGTTGTGGGGATATTCCATTATCAATGACGTCAACAAATTGCTACGTGTGTGGTAAATTTTCATTTAAAAACAGAATACTAAACCTTTAAAATCATGAGTGCAAAAACGGACAGATTAAAAATCATTTACTCCGGACTGACCAGTTCAGAAAAAGAAGAATTTAAAACATGGGTTAATCGATATGACGAATCTTCATCCGATAGGCAGAGGATGCTTTCAGAGGGACTTAAAAGCAATTTGGGGCCTACGGATGGCAGTAGATGCCCATATTGTGGCAAGGCTTAATGTCCGAATAGGAACGCCCATAACAAGTAAAAAATAATTGGTTGTAATAAGCCTATTATTGCTATAATCTTAACCCATCTATCATGATAGATGGGTTTTTCATTTTTATAATATTCCTTGTTCATTTTGATTTTTGAGCATAAAAGTGTACCTTAGTGCGTACACTAACTCAAAGGGTGACAATCAGTATTTACAGTACTGATTTACTTATTATTAATTACCGGGCGGTAACTTCTTATAAATTGGATATACCAATATCCAAAGGTACTTTTTATTATTAAAAAAGCCAACATGGAAACGATACAATTAGTGAGCCATACGTTGAATATAATAGAGGGGACGTACTATTCATTTTTTGAAGAAACGAATACAAATATTCTATACTACATTGAAATAGAAACTAATAAAGATAAAAATTGGGTAAATGTTATCATAAAAGAAAACTCTGGATTGCCAGAAGCGATAAGGTCAGAAATTGAACGGACGTTTAAATTTTATGAATAAATGGGTTTGTCCCAACTCGTATATCATTACCTCAATAAATTATAGACCAGCAAGCTCGCTGCGTATGCCAGCACGGTCATGTACGCAAATTGAATAGCCGGCCAGCGCCAGCTTTTTGTTTCGCGGTATACCACGGCAACGGTGCTGGCGCATTGCATGGCAAAGGCGTAAAACATCATGAGTGAGAAAGCCACGGCCAGGGTAAACACCGGCTGGCCGGTGTCGGGGTTGGTAGCCGATTTCATTTTTTTCTGCACCGTCTCCATTTTCTCGGCGCTGCCTTCCACGCTGTATATCGTAGCCATCGTCCCTACAAACACTTCACGCGCCGCAAAAGAAGTTATCAAAGCGATGCCGATCTTCCAATCGAAGCCAAGAGGCTTGATGACAGGCTCGATCACATGCCCCAGCACTCCCGCGTACGAGTTTTCGAGTTTTTCGGAACCGGCGGCTCTTTGAATTTCGTCCGGTTTAAGATGTTGGGTATATTGGGGCTGCTGATATTTTTTTTCAATTTTTGCGAACCGGTCGCCCGGCCCATACGAGGCCAAAACCCATAATATGATCGATACCGCAATAATCACTTTCCCAGCCTGTAAAACAAACGCCTTTACACGGTCGTACATTGAAAAAGCAACGTTGTTCCAGCGCGGCATGCGGTATACAGGCAACTCCATGATAAAATAGCCTCGTTCGCGGCCTTTTAAAATAAGCTTGAACACAAATGCAACTATGATGGCCGACACCAGGCTGAATACATACATCCCGGTAAGGGCCAGCCCCTGCATATTAAACACCCACCAAACGTTGCGGTCGGGAACCACCAGGGCGATAAGCAGCGTATACACCGGCAACCGCGCCGAACAGGTGACAAGCGGCGTTACCATAATGGTGATCATCCGGTCCTTCCAGTTCTCAATGGTACGTGTGCTCATGATAGAGGGTACCGCGCATGCAAAACCGCCGATAAGCGGCACGACCGATTTCCCGTTGAGGCCCACTTTCCGCATCAGCTTATCCATCATGAACGTAACCCGCGACATATACCCGGTATCTTCAAGGATGGAAATAAAAGCAAACAGGATAGCTATTTGCGGAATAAATACCATTACCCCGCTAAGGCCACCTATCACACCGTCGACAAGCAAACCGGCTAAAGGCCCTCCAGGCAACAGGTGGTGAAGGTTGTTTTGTACCCACACGAAAAAGTTAGCTATCAGCTCCATCGGGTACCGCGACCAGGCAAAGATGGACTGGAACATAAACAGCAACACCGCAAAAAAGATAATAAAACCAAAAACTTTATGCGTTAGTACCTTATCTATCTTGTTGCTTAGCGTTTCGTCTTTTGCCGTTTCCGGCACTTTTACCGTATCATACAGCAAATCATTTATGAAATTATAACGGGCTATGGTTTCTGCAGCCTGCGCCTTTTGCGAGTGGAAAGAAAATTCTTTTTCAAGCTCCTCTATGCGCTCGCTTTCAGCAGGCGTAATAAACTTTATCGTTTCGTGCTGGTGCGCCAGCTGCAAGGCATAATACGGGTTATCGACGTTTAATTCGGAACTTATCCGGCTAATCAATTGCGGGGCGATCGCCGTCACGTCGATCGTTTCTTCCTGCAGCGCTACTTTATTGGCGAATGTGATAGCTGCTTTTAATTTATCGATCCCCTCTTTTTTCCTTGCGGAGATAGGCACAACCGGCGTATTCAGCTTTTTGGCCATCAGGTCAATATCGATCACGATCCCTGCCTTGTGCGAAAGATCGGTCATATTCAATGCGATAATAACCGGTATCTTCAGGTCGGCTACCTGCGAATAAAGCAATAAATTCCTTTTCAGGTTGGTAGCGTCAAGTATTACAATAACCAGATCGGGATGCAGTGGATTCGCTTTATCAGCCAATATGGAAAAAACGATCGATTCGTCCTGGCTTTTTGGGTAAAGGCTATAGGTGCCGGGCAGGTCAATTATTTCGGCAGTACGTCCGTCGGACAGCTGGCAATAGCCCGTTTTTTTATCAACCGTAACGCCCGGAAAATTTCCGATCTTTTGATTTAAACCGGTGAGTGTGTTAAAAAGAGTTGATTTACCGGTGTTGGGATTCCCCGCGAGTGCAACTCTTATATCGGCTTTCAATGGATAAACTACTGCAAAATGATGGTCGATGCTTCAAATTTGCGCAGGCTAAGCTGGTAGCCCGCAACATTGATCGCTATCGGATCGCCAAGCGGCGCAATGCGCGAAACAGTAACCTGTTCGCCGGGCAAGCATCCCATTTCCATTAACTTAACTGACATTTCAAGATCAGTGAATTCTTTTACAATTCCTGCTTCGCCGACTTCCAGTTGTGATAGCCTCATATAATTTAAAACTTAGGCCAAATGTAAAGCTTATTTAAATTTAATCCAAATAAGATTACGTGATTGATATCACATTTTTTGTTGAACGGTGGTCATTTTTTAAGAAAAACGCGCCGTACCGGCGCTTGAGATCGCTTTTATCTTTCCGAAGTGCGGGCAATTACAGCTTTTGTGAAAAATGCCGCATGACGAAGAACAGATCATCACCCCCAGCAGTACCAACAACATCCATTTACTTTTTAGCATAGCGCATTCCATATACAGTTAATAAAATACCAAATCCAGCCATTGAAGCCCCTACGGCATCGGCAAACAGGTCGTCCCATTCGCCGCTGCGCCAGGTAAATATGTAAAGCTGCAGCAACTCGATGACGCCGCCATATATAATAGCCGTGGCAATAATCAATAATACAGCTTTATACGGCATTGCGGCAGGAATTTGTTGCCTTGACAGGCCGTAAAAACTAAAAATAACAAGTACAAAAAAGAAGCCGCAGTGCACCAATTTATCAAATCCGGGAAAAAACATGGGCGAATGGGATATAGGCCCAAATTGTACACTGCACATTACTAAAATAAACAAGGCCCACAAAAAAGCGGGCCCGTAATATTTAAACAGGGTCTTCATTAATCGCCAATTAACGACCGGTAAGCATCAGCATTCAGCAATGTGTCTATTGCGGCAATATCTTTAACACTTATCTTTACCATCCATCCATCGCCATAAGGATCGGTATTAACCAGTTCAGGTTTGCTGTCCAGCAGTGGGTTAACCTCGGTGACGGTGCCCGCAACCGGCATAAAAAGGTCCGAAACGGTTTTCACGGCCTCAACAGTGCCGAAAACCTCGTCCTTAGCCACTTCCTTCCCTACCGACATTACATCTATATAAACGATGTCGCCTAATTCGCGCTGCGCAAACTCGGTAATACCTACATAAGCGTCGCTGCCTTCAACTCTTATCCATTCGTGGTCCTTGGTATACTTTAATTCAGCCGGAAAATTCATGTCTTTTGTTTTATGTGCCAAAAATAGCAAAAAGTAGGAAGAACAATCAAAAATTACGAGCGCGGATTCAAGAATAAATTTCCCATAGCACACAATGTATTTTTCCAGGGCGCTTATGCCCATTTAACGTTTCCTCAAAACCAAACGAACACTGTATTGTTAACTAATTCACACCAAAGACAACTATTATGAAAAAAGTAAGCATGTTAATGATGATGATGCTTTCGGCGTGGCTTTTTCAAGCCTGCACCAGCAGCACAAAAAACAGCAGCACAACCGACAGTACCGCCGCAAAAGATGCTACGGCGGTAAATGATACTGCTAAAAAAGATACGTCGGCAAAAATGAATACAGCGGCCGACACGGGTGACGTTAAATTTGCCGCCGAAGCTGCAAGCGGTGGTCTGACCGAAGTTGCTTTAGGCAAGATGGCACAGGAAAAAGCCGTAAACGCCCGTGTTAAAAAATTTGGATCGATGATGGTTATGGATCACTCTAAGGCAAACGATAGCTTAAAGGCGGTTGCGGGACGCAAAAACATAACAATCCCTACCGCTCCGAACGCCAAAGATCAGGCCACCATCGATAAACTGAGCAAACTATCGGGTAAGGCATTTGACGATGCCTATGTAAGTGATATGATCGACGATCATAAACACGACGTGAAAGCTTTTGAAGACGCGTCTAAAAGCTTAAAAGACCCTGATTTGAAAGCCTTCGCTACAAAAACACTACCGGTTTTAAAAACCCACCTTGATGCCATCAACGGCATTCACGACAGTATGAAAAAGTAGCAGCTAATATAGCGCCGCTATCATTTTCCCTCTTTTGTTTACCCGTCCGGATAACAAAAGGGGGATTTTTTTGGTGTTTATTTTTTCTAACGCAAACAGGTCAGATACCCGAAACACTTCGATTGGCGGCTTATGTTATAATAATAAGCCCTGCTGACATAGGGTTGTCATGCCGTAATGTTTAATTTGCCGGACGGGGTCTGTCAATCATCATCCCAATCTAAAAATCAAACTAATCTCTGATCTCCAGTCAACTAATCACTAAATTTGTAAATTCAATGGATTTCATTTTAACTTCTCAATACGAACCTACCGGCGACCAGCCCGAAGCGATAAGACAGCTGGTTGACGGGGTTAACAACGGCGACCCGTTTCAAACCCTGCTCGGTGTAACAGGGTCGGGGAAAACGTTTACCATTGCCAATGTCATCGCGCAAACGCAAAAACCTACGCTGGTATTGAGTCATAATAAAACCCTGGCGGCCCAGCTGTATGGCGAGTTCAAGCAGTTTTTTCCGGAAAACGCGGTAAACTACTTTGTGTCGTACTACGACTACTATCAGCCCGAAGCTTTTATACCGACGACCAATACCTATATTGAAAAGGACCTGCAGATAAACGAGGAGATCGAAAAACTGCGTTTGCGGACAACTTCCGCGCTAATGTCTGGCCGGCGTGACGTCATTGTAGTTTCGTCTATTTCCTGCATCTATGGTATGGGCAACCCCGACGATTTTAAAGATTCGGTTTTCCGTTTTGCCGTAGGGACGCGTATTAGCCGCAATGCTTTTTTGCATCGCCTGGTCGAAATATTGTATTCGCGCACAACCGCCGATTTTAAGCGCGGCACATTCAGGGTGAAAGGCGATGTAGTTGATATTTTCCCGGCCTATATGGATATCGCTTACCGGGTGTCGTTCTTTGGCGACGATATCGAGGAGCTAAGCACCTTTGATATCGGCACGGGCAAAACCATCGAAAAGATGACGCACATGGTGCTTTTCCCGGCCAATTTATACGTGGCCCCGCGCGAGCGGTTTACGCAGTCGATCTGGGCCATACAGGAAGAGCTGGAAACACGCAAAAAACAATTCATCAATGACGGCCGGTTCCTGGAGGCAAAGCGCCTGGAGGAAAGGGTGAACTATGACCTGGAGATGATACGCGAGCTGGGCTATTGTTCGGGTATTGAAAATTATTCGCGCTTTTTCGATGGCCGGCAGCCCGGCGCGCGCCCCTTCTGCTTATTAGATTATTTCCCGGACGATTACCTGATGGTGATTGATGAGAGCCATGTTACAGTGCCGCAGATCAGGGCGATGTACGGCGGAGACCGCTCGCGCAAAATTTCACTGGTTGATTATGGCTTCCGTTTACCGGCTGCGTTAGATAACCGGCCGCTCAATTTCCAGGAATTTGAGCGACTGGCACCGCAAACTATTTATGTGAGCGCTACACCCGGTGATTTCGAGCTCGAAAAATCGGGCGGCGTAGTGGTGGAGCAGGTGATACGCCCCACCGGTTTGTTGGACCCGGTTATTGAAGTTCGTCCGGTGATCAACCAGGTGGACGATCTGCTTGAAGAAGTGGATAAAACGGTGAAGAGCGGCGACAGGGTATTGGTAACCACACTTACCAAGCGAATGGCCGAGGAACTTGCAAAATATATGGACAGGCTTGGCATTAAATGCCGTTATATACACTCCGAAGTTAAAACATTACAGCGGGTAGAAATATTGAGGGGCTTGCGGCTGGGTGAATTTGATGTATTGATCGGCATCAACCTGCTGAGGGAGGGGCTTGATTTGCCGGAGGTATCACTGGTTGCTATCCTGGACGCTGATAAGGAAGGTTTCCTGCGCTCAGAACGGTCGCTGATACAAACGATAGGCAGGGCCGCACGGAATGACAGGGGACGCGTAATTATGTATGCCGATAAAGTTACCGAGTCGATGCAGGTTACGATCGAGGAAACCGACAGGCGCCGCGATATTCAGATCAAATACAATACGGAACATGGCATGGTGCCGACGACCGTTGGCAAAACCCGGAGCGAGATCATCGAGCAAACGTCGGTGATGGACTTTAAAGGGGGCATGCAAAAAGCGTATGTGGAAAACGATATGGTTACGCTTGCCGCGGATCCCATTGTGCAGTACATGACTAAGCCCGACCTAAAAAAATCAATCGAGAATACACGTAAAGAAATGCTTGCCGCCGCCAAAAACATGGACTTCCTGTTAGCTGCCAAGCTCCGCGACGAAATGTTTGCGCTCGAAAAGATGATGGAAGAGAAGTTTTAGGAAAAGAAATCATCAAACCGTCATGCCGATGCAGATCGGCATCCCACCGGAGGCTGATTGTGATTATTGATCTGGGTTGCCTTTTACTCATTTTGGTTCATATTACCTAACCATCAATCCAATTGACCAACAAAAGTCTTTTAATTCGTTAACATCCACCCCTATTAAATTGTCAATTTCATTAGATTGATTGACCATCTGTAGCAACTTATGAGTGACAGACATCAGCAATTCCGAACCGACTGATGCTGAATCGCGAATACATTTGATGTCTTGTGCTTCTTCGCTGTAACCGCATTTTTCCAAGTCTGAAATTATATTTCTTATTTTAAGTAAATAATCCATCCTTGAATTAGCATTATTTGTTAATATTAAAACTTTCCTCCGCCCTTGCGGGTTGTCGAACTTATTTTGAAAGATACAAAAAAGTCCGCTGTCCGAAGTTTCCAACTTCGCACCAAACTACCGCAATAGTTTGATTATATCAGACGCTTGGGCTTGGTGATAAGCTGAATCTATCTGTGATTTATTGCCAACATAATATTCCAAAAACCTTAAAATCTTATCTCTATTCCTTACACTTCCCGCAGTACCGCCATACGCAACAGTACTATTCGTCGGCAATTTTCTGGGATTAAAATTAAATCGTATTTTGTTTCTGGCAGATATTTTTTCATAGTAGAACTCAGGAAGTCCTATCCAACCTGGGTTTGGAGAGAACTTTGTTTTTAAGATCCCGTTTGAAGGTATTATATATAGGCGTTTCTTTCCATCATATCGCCGGTCAACGCCATTTGTCTGATCATAAATAATCAGGATACGACCAATGTAATCTCGAGGAACAATTACAATCTCAGATTCACCTCTGTCACAGCTTGTTAATACAAAACATATTAATAACATTCTAATTATTTTCATTTTTAATTCCTGTGGGTTTTTATCCTACTCGTTAGTTACCCTCGCCTGTTCAAGTGTCCACGCTTGACATGTACAATTATAAGCGCCTGCGTTTATATCAACTAACCGCTTTGTTGTCCGAAATGTACAACTTTAGAAGAACAGTTCCATTATATTTGAACATTATGAAGCTTCTCCTCACTTCCTCCGGTATCAGCAACCCAGGCATCCATAACGCGCTGGTCGAGCTCCTGGGCAAACCCATAGCCGAATCCAGCGCGCTCTTCATTCCTACTGCGATCTATCCTTACCCAGGCGGCGGCAATATGGCATGGCGGGCGCTCAGCGGACAATCGCCGGGTCCCTTGAGCCAGTTGGGCTGGAAGTCCCTGGGTTTATTGGAACTCTCGGTGCTGCCGAGCATCGACAAAAAAGCCTGGGTCCCTGCTGTGGAAGAAACGGATGCCCTGCTGTTTTGGGGCGGTAACCCTGTATTCCTTAGCTACTGGATGCAGCAGTCTGGCCTGACGGACCTGTTGCCATCATTGCAGCGCGTGGTTTATGTGGGTGTGAGCGCGGGCAGTATGGCGGCGTCCAAAGTTTTCGGGGAGTGCTTCACCAATCCGCACAGCAGCAACAATAGCGGCAACGCGCTCACCTCGGAAGAGATCAAATACACTACCCCCGGGGGAGAAGCCGCCGCGACCTTTGTTACGGCGCAAGGGGCAGGGCTGGTCGACTTTGCCATCATCCCGCACCTGGATAACACGAATCACCTGGATGCCTCCATGGCCAATGCCGAGAAATGGGCCGCGAGGCTGCCCGTCCCGGTGTACGCCATTGACGATCAGACTGCCATCAAAGTAACCGGTGACAGCGTCGAAGTCGTCTCCGAAGGAAATTGGAAGCTGTTTACACCTAAATAAACGAGCCATCATGCCGGTGCGGATCGGCGTGCCGCCGAAGATGAGAGCAACAAGCGTGAAGCATGTCATGCCGAGGCCCTCATTACCCGAAATAATACCTTTTTTTGGGTTTACACGAAAAAAACGTAACTAATTTATTATCAACTATTTAACTCGAAATTTGATGAAAAAGTGTAAACCTTTGTAAACCTTGATGGTGAGTGGGGAGTAGCAGTGGCACAGCAGCAGTCGCAGCAGCGGAAGTTTCGCCCTTGGGACTTATATGTCTGTAGTTTGCACTATAGTTGTTTTATTCTCAGCCCGATTCTAGTTTGGCTCAAAATTTGAAACCATCCTGTTATAAACGTAACAAACATACCCGCGCTTTGTCAAAACATCGGCAAAAATCATAACCAAACATTATTGCCGTTATAGTATTATATTTGTACGCTAATTTATTACCGATGGAATTTTTAGATTTCCTCTTCTTCGCCATCATCGGCATCTATATCATCCGCAGCTTAATGCGCATCCTATTGCCCATGATCTTTCAAAATGTTATTAATAAAGCGCAGCAGCAGCAACATAACCAGCAGAATTATAATAGCAGCACCGCGCAGGGTAAAATAAAAGTCGACTACATGCCGAAGCCAAAAAAAGGTGCTGTCCCCGATTCGGAGGGTGATTTTATCGATTATGAAGAGGTAAAGTAAATTGTTATGATCCCCGAGGAGATATTCAAACGCCGGCGCAACCACAATAATACGCCTGAATCGATCCTGCTTATCATTACTAATTATATCGTTGTTTCTGTGGGTGTGGCCCTGTTTTCAAATCATGATCATATCAACTGGTTTTTTTGGGTTATCATAGCCTTTCTTGCCTGGTATAATTTCTATACCATCCGCCGTAACCGCGAAGAATACGCCAACAGGGCAACCACCATTGCTTATATCATCAGCCTGGTTGTTCTCGTCGTAATATTTTTCCTTTTTAAGGCAAATTTGTAACAAATAGCCGCCAAAGCGACGCAGCCTGCGCATTTTTATACTCAAATTTTGTGTTATAGAATTTTGCTAAAAGTTGTATCTTGCGCCCTCTTTTTAACACTATAATTAAACAACAAAAAAATATATGGGGGTAATGGGTTTTTTGCGGGAACGGATGGGAAAGATTCTCGCGTTTGTAATTGGTTTTGCGCTGCTTGCATTTATAATTGGCGATTTTGCAAAGTCGGGTGGGTCTATGTTTAAAGATGACCGCAATGAGCTTGGCGAAGTGGCCGGCGAGAAAATACCTTATGATGAATTTACCAAAAAGGTTGAGCAAAATAGCGCTCAATTTAAGCAGCAGGGTCCCCTTAGCCCGCAGATATTAAGCTACGTGCAGGAATCGACCTGGAACCAGATGGTGGCCCGTGCGGTATTATCAAAGGAAACTGACAAACTGGGTTTGGTGGTAAGTGATGATGAGGCCAAATCCATGATCAGCGGAAGCAATCCCAATCCCCAGATCGTACAAGCTTTTGGCGACCCCAAAACAGGGCAGTTGGACAGGAACAGGTTAAATACATTTTTGAACAACCTGAATGCTTCAAAAGCTGATGACCCGATCAGGCAACAATGGGCAGACTTTGTGACCCAAATGATCGAAGCTAAAACGTCCGAAAAATATGTAACGCTGGTTACCAACAGCTTATACGTAAATTCGTTAGAGGCGAAGGATGATTACGAAGCCAAAAATAAGCTGGCTAACTTTAAATATGTAACACTGGATTATGCATCAGTGCCTGATAATAAGATCACCGTTACCGACGATGATTATAAAGCTTACTATGACGAGCACAAGGCAGAATTTAACAATCCGCAGGAGACCAGGACTTTTGACTATGTAAGTTTTAACGCCGCGCCTTCAAAAGACGATTCGACGGCTGCAAAAAAACAAGTTGATAAATTAACGGAAGAGTTTAAAACCACCAAAAACGATTCGCTTTTTGTACAGATCAACTCTGAAACTAAAACGCCGATAACTTATCAGCACAAGGGCCATCTGGACCCCAAGCTAGACTCGGTAATGTTTAACGCGCCGAAAGGATTTATTTACGGTCCGTATCTCTCCAACGGCAGCTACAAGATCGCGAAACTGGTGGATTCGAAGGTTGAACCCGATTCCGTTAAAGCGCGCCATATTTTAATTGATGATAAGACCATCGGCGTTGATAAGGCGATTGCAAAAGCCGATTCAATTAAAAAGTTGATCCAGGGCGGAAAATCGTTTGCGGATCTGGCCAACATGTTCTCGATCGATAAGGGATCGGCTGTAAAAGGCGGCGACCTGGGCACCTTTGGCCGCGGCGCTATGATACCCGCTTTCGAAGATGCGGTTTTTGCCGGCAAAAAAGGTGATCTGTTAGTAGTTCCTACGCAATTCGGTGTCCATTTAATACAAATCGAGGATCAAAAAGGATCGTCGAAGGTTGTGAAGGTGGCCGTAGTGGATATTCCGCTTAAAGCCAGCAGCACTACACAAACGGCTGTTTACAGCAAGGCGCAGGGATTTCTTGGCTCATTAACGAAAGACAATTTTGACATCGAAGCAAAAAAGGCGGGGCTGAAAGTAAAAACAGCCGCTAACATTAACGGCGTGGCTGCCGCCGTTCCGGGCATTGATAACGCCAGGGATATTGTACGATGGACATTTGGCGCGGCCGTTGGCGATTTCTCCGACAAGGTGTATATCGTTGGCGACCAGTATGTAATTGCGCATTTGGTGCAAATCAGGCCAAAAGGCATTTTACCGCTCGATGCAGTGAAAAAACAGATCGAGCCTATGGTAAAAAACAAGGTAAAAGGCAAGTTGCTGACAGATAAATTACAGGCGGCATTAAATGGCTCGTCGACGCTGGAACAGGTTGCGCAAAAGTCGGGAACGACGGTTACGCCGTTGCAAAATATCGTATTCGCCAACCCGGTTATTCCGGGTTCATCAGCCGAGTATAAAGTGATCGGCACGGTATTCGGATCGCAGCCTAACAAGCTTTCCAAACCGGTGGAAGGGCAAATAGGCGTATTTGTTTTCGTGGTGAACGGGTTTACAAATCCGCCGCCGCTTACCAACGAGGTTAGGGAAAAGCAGCAAATAAACCAAGCCCTGCTTCAACGCGCCGATTCACAAATATTTGATGCGCTGAAAGATAAGGCTGATATCAAGGATTTCAGGGCGAAATTTTTATAGAACGGCCGTTGGCTGCCATTTAAAAGTAAAAAAGAGCCTGGTATAGGCGATGTGATATTCATAAGGCCTGGCGGCGCTTAATTTTACGGGAATTAAAAGTAATTTTGTATCCGGGACAGTGTAATACCTGTCCCGGATTTTTTGTTTAGTATGGATATACAGGAAAATATAGTCAATAAGGTTGCTCAAAGCGGGCTCGTTACTTTAGACCCTGCAGCCTTTTATCCCGTTGGCGACCATGTGGTTTACGATATAAAAGATAATTTATTCCAGGGGCTTATATTGCGCGAAAAAGATTTCAGGGAGTTTGTTAAAACACACGACTGGTCGCAATACCAGGGCAAAAATGTGGCTGTTACCTGCTCGGCTGATGCAATAGTTCCGGGCTGGGCATATATGCTGCTGGCGAATCGCCTGGCGCCGTATGCGGCCGAGGTGGTGTTCGGAAATGAAGAAATGCTCGAGACTGTACTTTTTATAAAAAACATTGCTAAAATGGATATTGAACAATACCGCGACCAACGCATCGTTATAAAAGGCTGCGGGGATATCCATGTGCCGGTTTCAGCCTACGTTGAATTAACAAAAAAACTGACCCCGGTGGCAAAAAGCCTGATGTTTGGTGAACCATGCTCTACCGTGCCGATCTATAAAAGGAAAGACTGATCCCATCGGCACCTTTACCGGGGCATAAAACAAAATAATGAGATCCTCGCTTGCAATTAAAACAGCCGACCATTGATTCAAATGATGCGTTCTTTTTTTATCCTACTTTTCTTTTGCGCCTTTTTATGCCGCGCCGCAGGCCAGGACATGAAGATTGGCGAACCCGTATTTAAACCAGGCGAAAAATTGAGCTACCGGTTAAAATATGGTTTTTTTACCGGTGCAACCGCCGTTATTCGTGTAGAAGAAAGCGAAAAGAAATTTGAAGGCCATAGTGCATACCATATCATAGCCGATGGCAAAACAGCCGGCGCCTTTGATGTTTTTTACAAAGTGCGTAATCGCTACGAAACTTATGTAGATGAAACTACCTTATTGCCTTATTACTATACAGAAAACCGCCACGAAGCAAGTTATAAGCACAAAGACAATGTTACCTTTAATCATAAAGATGACGAAATAACGGCCGCAAAAGGAGTTTTTCCATTCAAAGGGAAGGTGTTCGATTTCCTGTCTGCTTATTATTTTTCGCGAAGTATCGATGTTTCCAGGATACACATCGGCGAGAAGTTTGATCTGCAATACTTTTTGGACGATGGTATTCACACCCTTACCATAACGTATGTGGGCAAGGAAGTTGTCGAGTCGGAATTGGGCAACTTTAATTGCCTTAAATTCAACCCTACCATCATCCCCGGAAGGATATTTAAAAAGAACAGCAGGCTATATTTGTGGATAACTGACGATAATAACCGGATACCGATAAAAGCCCATGTCGAGTTAATTGTAGGCAGTGTAACTATGGACCTAACCGGTGCGGAAAATTTAAAATATCCGCTAACGCCTTTGAGTAAATGATATGATAACCGTTGGAGATGTGTTGCTGCACGAAGATGTGGTAAAAGAGAATTTTGTTTGCAATTTAAATAAATGCAAAGGCGCATGTTGCCTGGAAGGCGATTCGGGCGCGCCGCTGGATGCGGCCGAGCTGGATACCCTGGATGAGATATATCCGAAAGTGAAACCGTTCATGACTGAAAAAGGTATTAAAACCATCGAGAAAACCGGAACTTATATAAAAGATTTTGATGGCGATTATACCACCCCTTGTGTAGATGTGAACAAAGAATGTGCGTACGTGATATGGGAAAATGGCATCAGCAAATGCGCGATCGAAAAGGCCTATGAGCAGGGTGTTATCAGTTGGAGAAAACCTATTTCATGCCACCTGTACCCTATCCGGATTACTAAATATCCCGAATTTGATGTGTTGAATTACGATCGGTGGAGCATTTGCAGTCCTGCCTGTTCATTTGGAGGCGAGCTAAAGGTACGCGTGCATGAATTTTTGAAAGCGCCCCTTATCCGCAAATACGGTGAAGACTGGTACCGCGAGCTGGAAAACGAAGTTGCCGGAATGTAATAAACGGCTACCATTTAGACGGGCAACGGCGGCCCCATTACCTTCATGCCATGCTCAGCCCAAAGCTGTTTCATTAACTCTTGCCGGTTTGCAGGAATGTTCTTGCCAAATAACTTGCTCATGCGCTTAAAAAAATTTTCCATCGAACCGGCTGGCTGGAAGCTGACAAGCATTTGCCCATCGCCATCGCTGGTCATAGCAAAAGCATGCGGAATCATACGTGGCGCAAACGCAAAATCGCCAGGCTTTAAATCAAAAACATCATCACCCACCTTTATCCTGAACCGGCCCTTTATTACATAAAAAAGCTCATCCTGGCTGTAATGCAAATGCAACGCGGGACCGCCTTTTTCGTGTCGTATGGTATCGAACATACAAAATGCACCGTCGGTGTCCTTCGCAGATACTTTACAATCAAAAACACCGCCCATGATGTCCAGTTCGCTGTCGTGACGGTCTCGCCCGGCACGAACAACGAAACCCTTATTTTTAGAGAATTGAATTGGCGACCTGGCCACGAGGCGCGAAATTGAAGCAAGTATTGGAACTTGTAAAAAAATACGGCGGTTCATGGTTGGATAGTTAAATATCAAACCTAAATAAAAGTTCCTTAAAATGCAATGGCCGTTGGACTTATCTAATCATAACTGTGCCGCTCCAGGTCGTACTCTGACTGTCCTGAAATGATCTTTTTTTGTTTTTCAACCTCGCTGTCCAGGTGATGATCGTAAACACTATCTGTTACTTGTATGTTTCTTTCTTTGTCCCTTTCGGCATAATGCTCATCAGCCTCTGACAATTTCGAAACGGCAACATCATACGGCCCTTTTGGTGACATCAGTTTTACAAACACCGGCAAACATTCAAACAAAATAAATAAGTAGCTGATAAATGATTCGGCAAGATAAGTGTCGAGGTCACGCGTTCCGTTGTCATTGTAGGAGAGCTGTCCCAGTGCCCAATTACGGTCGGCAAACCCTGCAATGTTGGCCAGGCTGTCCAACTGATGGTCGCTAAATAAGCGAATGTTATTTAACCCCTCGTAATCTTTCCTGGCAGCCAGGTATTGCTCTAATTTAGCCTCGTTGTCGGTAACCGTTTTTAAGCGGTCTTGTTTTTCCTGCAATATAGCCTGCTTTTGCTTTGCATAAGTGCCGTAACCAACAATCCCCGATGTTTGGTTGGTTTTATCGCCAAATACTTCCTGGTTTAATTGATACCGCGAGCGGTTAATATCTTTAGTAAGTGAATCCTGTTCTTTTTTAAGGTCGTTGTTTTTACCCAGCTCCATTGCATATTTCTGCATATACGTTTTTTGCAGGGTATCTATCTTGCGGTGTTGCCCTTTCAGGTAAGCTGTTTTTAATTTCTGACGTATCTCTTTATCAAATATTTTCAGTTCAAGGGGGCGCGAAATCACAATACCAATGGCAATAGCCAGTAAAATTCGCGGCGAAGCCTGCAGCAGTTGCTGGTTAACCGTGCCTTGTTTGTCAATGCTCGATACAATATAACGGTCCATATTAAAAATGGCCGTTCCCCATATCAATCCAAATAAAATAGCAAAACCAACAGCGAATGCGCTGCCGCTAAAAACAAAATACATGGCGTAACCGCCGGAAAGGGAGGCAAATAACGCGGTAAAGAATATGGTAGCCCCGATCCCAACGTACTTATTATGCTCGAGGGGGTATTTCTTTAATGTACCGATATGTGCCCCTGAGCAGAACCAAAAAAACCGGGTAATTTTCTTCATGAATAGCTTGCTAACGTGGTAAACATATAATAAACGCGCCAAAGTATTGAATGTTACAAAACAGGGACTTAAATATTTGCCGGATAAAACTACCTTTGAGCATAATTTTATTGATTATGAAAGAAATAAGCGTACAGGAACTAAAGGAAAAACAGGATAGCGGTGAGGATTTTCAGCTGATCGATGTTCGGGAAGATTTTGAGTACGAGATGTCGAACCTTGGCGGCGAACTGATACCTCTAGGCGGCATACTGATAGAATCGGATAAAATTGATAAAACCAAACCCGTAGTAGTGATGTGCCGCAGTGGTAAACGCAGCGCCGCTGCCATCATGCAGCTGGAGCAGCAGGGTTTTACCAATCTTTATAATCTTAGGGGCGGCATTTTAGCCTGGGCCGATGAAATAGACCCTAACATTAGCGTATATTGAGCTATGTGGAAAAAAATGACCCTCAATGTGCTTTATAATATATGCATATTCCTGTGCTTTATCGGGGCCTATCAATATGGGATCGTACAAAAGCAATATGTATATATTTTTGGTGCTGCGGTATTTATAGTTATGTTTATCATTCTTAAAGTCAGACTAATAAAAGAAATAAAAAATACTCAAAAACGACCCTAACCTAATTTAAACTTTATGCTAATTGCAATTCTTGGTATCATTATACTCGTAGTGGGTGTTGTGGTTTCGCGCTCGCCCGAACCAGGCAGCCGGTTTGGCGGTGTCCTTAAAACCGTTGGTATTATGGTGGTTGTCGCCGGGCTGTTGCTCTCCACCGTTAAAATAATTGAACCCGGCAGAGTAGGCGTACAAGTGTTATTCGGCCGGGTACAGGATCAGGTACTCGAGAGCGGCCTGCACATTATCAATCCGGCTGTCGATGTTACTACGTTTAGCGTCCAAACAGAAAATTATACCATGAGTGCCAAAAGCTCCGAAGGCCAGGTTCAGGGTGACGATGCCATCAAGGTATTATCGTCCGATGGATTAGAGGTTACGATCGATCTTTCTGTACTCTATAAGATAAATTCCGCGAAAGCGCCTTTCATTTTGCAAAATATCGGCGTCAACTACGAGGATAAGATCGTGCGCCCTGTAACCCGCACCGCCATCAGGGATAATGCTGTGAACTACCAGGCTGTAGATTTATATTCTACTAAGCGGGAGGAGTTTCAATACAAGATCAACAAAACGATCACCGATAACTTTGCAAAGAACGGCCTTGAGGTTCAGCAAATATTGGTTCGCAATATATCGCTGCCCGCCACTGTCCGCGCCAGTATCGAATCAAAGATACAAGCCGAGCAGGATGCTCAAAAAATGCAGTTCGTACTGCAAAAGGAACGCCAGGAGGCTGACCGTAAACGCGTTGAGGCACAAGGTATAGCCGATTATCAAAGGATCATTTCGACCGGGCTGACCGACAAACAGCTGCAATACCAGGCCATCCTGGCCCAAAAAGAGATCGCATTGTCGCAAAACACCAAGATCATCGTTATGGGCGGTAAGGGAAATCCAATTATGTTGAGTGATAAATAATTATAAGGCCGATTAGTTTTTTATCCCGAGGCCGGTGTCATTGCTCAACACCCATCGCCCATCCTTAAACTCCGGGATTTGATAGGGATTATTGCTCGTTAAAAACGGCCCGTCCAGATCGGCCCAGTCGCATTGCGGTGCAAGCGCAGCCGCTGCTAATGTGGCGCAGCTGGTTTCGCTCATA
>Ga0134127_10000136_pt1 | contig 89961 bp, 84 predicted proteins | sample KB31753_FD_96459 | JGI IMG/M metagenome (GOLD analysis project Ga0134127, IMG submission 96459) | Terrestrial soil microbial communities with excess Nitrogen fertilizer from Kellogg Biological Station, Michigan, USA - KB3-175-3 | ecosystem: Environmental > Terrestrial > Soil > Unclassified ... | reverse complement strand
GAATTCCGCCGAGCCAGGGGCATTGTTCCTCACTGCGGCGCTTCGCACCTCCGCTCGGAATTCCGCCGAGCCAGGGGCATTGTTCCTCACTGCGGCGCTTCGCACCTCCGCTCGGAATTCCGCGTTGGAAGGTCCGCGCGACTCCACCGGCGAAGCGCGCCGCGTCGACGGACGCGTGATGCGCGGCACGCGCAAGGGACCGGAACCCGTCGCGAACCAATGGGTCGTGCTCCACCGCGTCGGACCCGATCGCGCCGGCCCGCTCGACTCGGCGCGCACATCGACGACCGGCGCGTACAGCCTGCGCTATCGTACGTCCGGCGACACCACCGCGCTGTATTTCGTATCGACGTCGTACGGAGGCGTGGCGTACTTCACGTCGCCCCTGCGCGCGCCGCGCGTGACCGGTGATCCCGCGCAGCTCATGGTGTTCGACACCACGTCCGGCCCGGTGAACGTGAAGGTCGGCGGCCGCCACCTCGTCATCGGCGCGCCGGCGCCCAGCGGCCGACGTCCGATCGGCGAGGTATTCGATCTTCAGAATGATAGTACTGTCACAGTCGTCGCGCGCGACAGCACGACCCCCGAATGGACGGCGCACATTCCGGCTGCCGCCGAAAATTTTCAGGCGAACCCGAACGGCGATCTGCCGAACGGGGCGATCGTTCGTCACGGGACCGACATCGGCATCTTCGCGCCGCTGAGTCCCGGGATCCGCCAGATCGCGTTCACGTACGAGCTGCCGGCGACCGCCTTTCCGCTCACGGTGCCCGTCGACAAGCCGATAGGCATCTTCGAGATCCTCGTGCAGGAGCCGGGCGCGCACGTGCAAGGCCCGTCGTTGCGCGAAGTCGCGCCGGTGAGCGCGGAAGGCCGGACGTTTCGGCGGCTGCTCGCGCAGGATCTGCAGGTGGGCGCGGTCGTGCGCGTCGACGTTCCGCGAGTGATCGGTCGCGATCGCGAAAAGGTGTATCTGGCCGTGGCGATCGCGCTCATCGCGGCGATGGCGGCGGCGCTCGTCGTCACGGCTCGCCGCTCGTTCGGCGTGCGACGCGTGTCGCCCGTGCGCGTGCGCGAGGAGCCGCGTTCGCAAACTCTGTTGCGCGACATCGCGACGCTCGATGCCGAGTTCGAGCGAACCAACGCGGGCGACGAGACCGTGAAGGCCGCATACGAGCAGCGCCGCAACGAGCTCAAGACCGAATTATCGACGGCGCTTGCCGAGGAGCGCCGCCGACCGTAGATTCGGCCGCACAACTGAATGCGAGCGCGGGACACGGAAACCGGTGCAATGCCGGTGCGGCCCCGCCACTGTAACGGGCGAGTATGCCTCGTTCACGATGCCACTGACCGGGATGGTCGGGAAGGCGAACGAAGCGGCCCGGAGCCAGGAGACGACCCACGTTCGCGCCACACTACACAGACCTCGGGGGAGGGCTGGTGGCGACACGGACGTGGCATTCACGCCTCCGCGTTGCGGGCATCCTTCCTCGAGAACGGGTGCCCGTGTTTCGTTTCCGACTCGTCGTTCTCGGTTTCACCTTTGCCGCATTGGGTGCCGCGTGCCGAAACGCGCCGCCGCCGATGGCGCAGGGACACGACGATTTCGGGCACGCGCTCGCGATCGACCATCGCCCGGAACGCATCGTCTCGCTCAATCCGACGACGACGGAGATGCTCTTCGCGCTCGGCGCAGGATCGCGGCTCGTCGGCCGATCGCAGTACGACGTGTTTCCCGATTCCGCGCGCGCGGTGCCCGACGTCGGTCCCGCGATGCGCCCCAACATCGAAGCGGTTCTCGCCCAGCATCCCGATCTCGTCCTGCTGTACGCGAGCGACGACAATCGCGCGGCGTACGACAGACTCACCGCCGCGAAGGTTCCGGCCTTCGCGTTCAAGATCGATAGCATCGAGCAGTTCGCGCGCGACACGCGGCTCATCGGCAGCTTGCTCGGTGATTCCGCGCGCGCCGAGGCCACCGTCGACACGATCGAAGCCACGTTGCGCCGCGTGCGCGCGATGACGAGCGCGTTGCCGCATCCCACCGTGTTCATTCACGCGTGGGACAAACCGATCATCGCGATCGGCGGCGGAAGCTTTCTCAGCGAGCTGCTGGACATCGCCGGCGCGAAAAATATCTACGGCGATTCGCCGCTGCCGTCGCTGACGGTGTCGCTCGAGGACGTGGTTCGGCGAAATCCGGACTTCATGCTGGCGTCGCCGACCGCGGCACCGAAGATCGAAGCGAGCGCCACGTGGCGTGCGATTCCGGCGGTTCACAACGGGCATGTGCTCGTCTACGACACGACGATCGTCGGCCGGCCGTCGGTTCAGTTGGGCGCCGCGGCGTATTCGCTCGCGCGACTCCTGCATCCGCGCGAGGTGAAGTGATGTCGCCGATGCGTTGGACGCTGCTCGTCATTGCGTTGATCGTCGCCGGCATTCTCGGCGTGGCGATCGGGACGATCGATCTCCCGTTGGGCGCGGTTGTCGATGCGCTGCGCGGCGTAGGCGATCCAACGGCGATCGTCGTCGTGCGCACGCTGCGGCTTCCGCGCGTCATGCTGGCGATTCTCGTCGGTGCGGGCCTCGGCATGTCGGGTGCGGCGCTGCAGGGAACCATGCGGAATCCGCTCGCCGAGCCGTACCTGCTGGGCGTGTCGGGCGGCGCGGCGGTCGGCGCTGTCGTCGCGTACGCGATGGGGTTGGGCGCGGCGGCCTTGCCACTGGCGGCATTCATCGGCGCGGTGGCGGCCGTGCTCGCGGCGTTCTTCGTCGCGCACGCGGCCGGCGCGCGGGGCGATCCGCGCGTCATGCTCATGGCCGGCGTCGTCGTCGGCGCATTCGCCAACGCGGTGATCATGCTGATTCTCGCGAACGCCGAAGCGAATACGGTGCGCAACGCGCTGTGGTGGATGATGGGATCGGTGAGTGAATCGACCTGGTCGCAAGTCGCCGTGCTCGCGGTGTATGTCGCCATTGGGGGCGCGATGCTCATCGTCGTCGGCCCGCAGATGGACGTACTCTCGCTCGGCGAAGATGCGGCGGCCGGACTCGGCCTCGGCGTCGATGCGGCGATTCGTCGTGTCTTTCTGATCGCGGCGCTCATCGCCGCGGCGACCGTGGCCGCGGCCGGCCTGGTCGGATTCGTCGGACTCATCGTGCCGCACATCATGCGGTCGGCGGGACTGCGCCGGCATCGCGCGCTGCTCGTGGGTTGCGCGCTGGCGGGAGGAACGCTCGTCGTGTGCGCCGACCTGCTCGGGCGCGTCGTTCGGCCGCCGGCGGAAGTGCCGCTCGGCGCCGTGACGGCGCTGATCGGCGTTCCATTTTTTCTGATGAAGCTCCGGCGGCTCGCATGATTGCGTATCGCGACGTTGCCGTGCGGTATCCACGATCGCGTGACGACGCGGTGCGTGGCGTTTCGTTCGTTGCGCGACGCGGCGAGATCACGGCCGTCGCCGGTCCGAACGGCAGCGGGAAGAGCACGCTCGTGCGGGTGCTCATTGGGCGGATTCCCGTGGCGCGCGGCGAAATCCTGGTCGACGGCGCGCCGCGCAACGCGATGGCCAACGACGCGTTCGCGCGACGCGTTGCGGTCATCACGCAACGGGAGGACCTGGCGTTTCCCGTGACGGTAGTCGATTACGTCGCACTCGGGCGTTTTCCGCACTTGGGATTGTGGCATGCGGCGGGCGAACGTGATCGCGACGCGATCGATCACGCGCTCGCCACCGCGGAAGTGCAGCCGCTCCGGGATCGGCGCGTCGACGCGCTGTCGGGCGGCGAATGGCAGCGTGTTCGTCTGGCGCGAGCGCTCGCGCAAGGCGGCGACGCGCTGGTGCTCGACGAACCGACCGCGTTTCTCGACGTCGGCCACGAGATGTCGGTGTTCGAGGTCTTGAGCCGGCAGGCGGCGGGGGGGAAGGCGGTGCTGCTGGTCAGCCATCAGCTGAACCTCGTCGCGCGGTTCGCGCACGAGATGGTGCTGCTGCATCGCGGCGCGGTCGCCGCGGCGGGCACGCCGGAGACGGTCATGCGAACGGACGTGCTCGAGCGCGTCTACGAATGGCCGCTCATGGTCACGCACGATCCGGCGGTGGGCGCGCCGGCGTTGGTGCCGCTGCGAAAACATCAATGAATTCTAATATTAACTATCATATTCAAATATGCTCATGACTCCCCATCGCTCCACCTTGTCTCTCCTGGGCGCGCTCGCGGTGGCCGGCCCGCTCGCCGCCCAGCTTGGCGCTCAGCAGACGGACACGTCGCGCCTGGCGCCCGTCGTGGTGACCGCCACACGCGTGCCGATCAGCGCCGCCGCGGCGCCGGCCACGATCGACGTCATCACCGGCGACGAGCTCCGGCGCCGCGGCGTGACCTCGATCGCGGCGGCGCTCCAGACGCTGCCCGGCGTCACCTTCGCCCAGAACGGCTCGTTCGGCGCCGCGACGTCACTCTTTCTGCGCGGCGGTGAGGCGAAATACGTGAAAGTCCTGCTCGACGGCGTGCCGATGAACGACCCCGGCGGCGCCATCGACTTCAGCTCGCTCACCACCGACAACGTCGAGCGCATCGAGATCGTGCGCGGGCCGGCGAGCGTGTTGTACGGCGCCGACGCCGTCACCGGCGTCATTCAGATCTTCACGCGGCGCGGCAGCGGACTTCCGCGCACCACGATTTCCGCGCGCGCCGGGAGCTACTCGTCGTCCGATGTCGACGGCACGGTGCTCGGCGCATTCAGCACCGGCGACTTCTCGCTTGCGCTCGCGCGTCACGATACGAAGGGCATTTACGCGTTCAACAACGCATATCGCAACACCGTCGCGAGCGGCGGTGTACATCTCACGCTCGACCCGCGCACGGACCTGCGCGTGACGTTTCGCTACAACGACGGCGCGTTCCATTATCCGACCAATGGCGGCGGTGATCCGGTCGACAGCAACGCGATGCAGTCCGAGGACCGCACGACGCTGAGCGCCGAGCTGGGACGATTCTTTACCCCGCGAATCGATGCGCGGCTGAGCATTACCTCCGAGGTGACGTCCGGCGGCACCGACGATCAGCCGGACACGCCGAAGAGCAGTGGCTTCGAGTCGGTCGATCGCACGCGGCGGCGCGGCGCGGACCTCCACGCCGATTTTGATCTGCCGGTGGCAACCATCCTGACCGCGGGTGCGCAGGCCGAGCAGGAGGATGAACGCACGGAAAGCCAGAGTGTGTTCGGGACGTTCCAGTCCACGTCGATCTTCACAGCGTCCCGCCGTAACACCGCGCTCTATGCACAAACACTCACGACGCTCCCCGAATCCGTCGTCGTCACACTGGGCGGCCGCCGCGACGACAACGAGCGATTCGGCGTGTTCGGCACGTATCGCGCCGGCGCCAGTTGGCGCGCGTCCACCGGCACGCAGTTCCGTGGATCGGTCGGCACCGCATTCCGCGAGCCGACGTTCCTCGAGAACTACTCGACCGGATTCGTGACCGGCAATCGCGCGCTGCGACCCGAGCGCACGGCGACGTGGGAGGCGGGCATTCGCCAATCGCTGTTCGCCGACCGCGTCTCGCTTGGCGTCACCCACTTCGATCAACGCTTCCGCGACATGATCGACTACACCGGATCGACCGCGAGCTGCGGCGCGAGCTACTGCAACGTCGCGCGCGCCACCGCGAAGGGACAGGAGTTCGAAGCGCACGTCACGGCAACGCGGCACATCGGACTCGACGCCAATCTCACGCATCTCGACACCCGCGTGCTCGATCCCGGTGATACGGCGAACGGAAGCTTGTTCGTCGCCAATCAGGCGCTCATTCGCCGGCCGACGACGAGCTGGAACGTCGGCGGCGCATTCGCGAGCGAGCGGGGAAGCGTCGACGTGCGCGTCATTCATGTCGGCGCGCGCGGCGACCGCGACTTCCGTCCGTTCCCGGCGTTATCCGTTGTCGACCCCGCGTACACCCGCACCGATCTGGGCGGCGTGTTGCCGCTCGCCCAGTTTGCCCCGCGGTTGCACGGCACGGAGTTGACGCTGCACGTCGAGAACCTGTTCGATACCAACTACCAGTCGGTCTTCAACTTTCTCTCGCCGCGACGGACGGTGCTGGCCGGAGCTCGCGCGACGTTCTGACGGGCCGGTCATCCTGAGGCGCGAGACGCCTGCGCTTCGCTCAGGATGACCGCAACTATCTTTCAAGCATGATCACGGACGCGATCGTGCTCCATTCGTTCGACTACCTCGAGTCCTCGCGCATTCTCAAGCTCGTGACGCGCGAGGCGGGCGTTCGATCGGTATTGGCGCGTGGCGCCCGGAAGTCCAAGAAGCGTTTCGGCGCGGCGCTCGATCTCTACGCCGAAGGCACCGCCGAGCTGCAGATGAAGCCGGGTCGCGACCTCGACACGCTGTCGTCGTTCGACGTGACCCGCGCACGGCCGCAGCTGGCGGCGCAGCTGGGCCGCTTCACGGGCGCGAGCATGATTGCCGAGCTCACGCTCCGTTTCGTGCGCGGCGACGCCGATCCGGCCTTGTACGAAACCATCGCGCACACGCTGGACGCACTCGGTGCCGCGCCGGCCGAACGCGTCCGTGACGTCGCGCTCGCGGGCGCGTGGCGCGTGTTGGCTGAACTGGGTATCGCACCGACGACGGATGCATGTGCCGAGTGTCACGCGTCAGTCGATGCGACTGCGCCGGCGGTGTTCAGTCATCCGGCCGGCGGCGTGCTGTGTGCACGTTGCGGTCACCTCGCGCGCGGCGGCCGCACGCTGCCGCCGGCCGCGCGCGACGCCCTGCGCGACTGGCTCGGCGGCCGCGATCACCCGCTCGACGACGCGGACACGGCGCGCGCGCATCAGCGGCTCTTAAGAGAATTCTTACGCGAGCATCTGGCCGACGAGCGGCCCTTGCGCGCGTTCGACGTCTGGGAACGCGACGTCCTCTCGGCGGGAGGCGCAGCGTGATTCTCGGCACCGCGGGCCACATCGATCACGGCAAGACCACGCTCGTTCGCGCGCTGACCGGCGTCGACACGGATCGCTTGCCCGAAGAAAAGCGCCGTGGCATCACGATCGAGCTTGGATTCGCCCCGCTGACGCTCGATGGCGTCGGCACGCTCGGCGTCGTCGACGTGCCGGGTCACGAAGCGTTCGTCCGGACGATGGTCGCCGGTGCGACAGGGATCGACCTCGCGCTGCTCGTCGTCGCGGCCGACGAAGGGGTCATGCCGCAAACGCGCGAGCATCTCGCGATTCTTCAACTCCTGGGCGTGCGGCGCGGCGTCATCGCACTGACGAAGCGCGACCTCGTCGATGACGAATGGTTGGCGCTCGTGGAAGACGAGGTGCGCAGCGCGAGCGCGCAGGCGCTGCCCGGTGCGGCGATCGTCGCGACGTCGGCGACGACCGGCGAGGGAATCGATGCACTGCGCGCGGAGCTTGCGCGGCTGGCGGGTTCGCTCGTTCCGCGCGACGACAGCGATCTCTTTCGCCTCCCGATCGATCGGGCCTTCACGATCAAAGGCACGGGCACGGTCGTCACGGGCACGGTCTGGTCGGGCCGTCTGTCGCGAGACGAAACGGTTCGCATTCTTCCCGGCAACAAGACGGCGCGCGTGCGCGGCGTTCAGGGACATGGCGCACAACTCGAGCGCGCGCTTCCCGGGTCGCGCTCGGCGATCGCGCTTGCCGGCGTGGACGTCGAGGACGTGCCGCGCGGCTCGACGCTCGTGTGCGACGCTGACTGGCATGCCACGCAGCATGCGCGCGCGGACGTCACGCTCGTTCCCGATGCCGACATCGAGCTGCGTCCGCGTGCCTGGCTGCGTGTGCACGTCGGCACGTCCGAGGTCGGCGCGCGCATCGTCACGCGCGCCGCAAGCGGTGGGACCTTCGCCGCGCGCATCATCTTCGATCAAGCGGTGGTCCTGCGCGCCGGCGACCGGTTCGTCGTGAGGACGAGTGCGCCGCTGAACACGATCGCCGGCGGCGTGATCACGGACCCATACGCGCTGAAACGCGCGAAGCTGTGGCCTGTCGGGCTTGGCGTTGCCGATCGCCTGGCGCGTCTGGTGTCGGAAGCGGGTGGGCAGGGCGTACCGTTCGCGAGCATTCCGGTACGCGCCGGCGTGTCGCCGGTTGCGGCGCGCGCGCTCGTCGCCGAGCCGGCTGTGGGCGCAGAGCTGGTGGCTGGAAAGCTCGTGGTCTCGCGCGAACTTCTGCAGGCGCTCGACGCTGCTGCTCAGGCTGCGGTGGCGGAGTATCAGCGCATGCATCCGCTCGAAGGCGGCGCGCCGGCGCAGGTGTTACGGACGGGGTTGGCGGCAGCGCCGGACATTGCGGACTGGGTGATCCAGCAGGGTCTGGCATCCGGGCGTCTGAAGAGCACGAGCGGGCTGATTCATGAACCAAATTGGTCCCCAACATTATCCGGCTCAAACGAATTGCTCGCCGGGCGTGTTTTGAGCGAACTCGACTCGGCAGCGATCGAACCGCCGTCGGTCCAGGAATTGAGTGGTACGATCGGGGAGGATGTGACGGCGATTCTTCGCTATCTGGAGCGCCAGGGCGAGGTCGTGCAAGTCGAGGCGGAGCGGTACTATAGGGTGCAACACTTGAAGTCGCTTATCGATCGGTTGCGGGCGGCGATGGCGGGCGGGGTCGAGGCGTCGCCGTCGGAGATCCGTGAGGCTCTGGGGGTTTCGCGGAAGTATTTGGTGCCGTTGTTGGAGTATTGTGACCGGGTGGGGTATACAAACCGGCATGCAAACGGTCGAGTCTGGGTAGGCACGTAAATTCCATTGGGACAAGGGTATTCTACGCCACGGCTCGCTTGACACACCCTTGTCCGAACCGTACCTTCGAGGCACGTGGCAGTATCTCGTTCACCCATTCAGGAGCTCTTGTAACGGTCCTGTTTCGTTAGCGCGGAGACAACATGTTTCACCGCTGGGCAGCACTAGTGCTCGTGCTCGCCCTTTGTGCGATGTCGCCAAAGAATGCGGCGGGACAGACTACATCGTCCCGAGGGCACGGTGCGCAGGGCAAAGTCGGATCCAACTATCCGAATCCCTTCAATCCGGACACACGAATCAACTTCAGTGTAGGCGCGGACGATTGCACGCCAGGCACTGAGCAACACGTGGTGACCATGAGGCTGCTGAATATTCTTTCACAGCCTGTGGCGTATCCTGTGATGTTAGCGGCGGACGGGTTCTCGAGCTTCCCTTCGGGGCTCCGGAATCAGCCGATTCTGAACGTGACGCTTGCTTGTGGCAATTACGTCGCGTACTGGGACGGCACGGTCAGTCGCACGGGAAAAGAGGCTCCATCCGGCACGTACGGCGTCCAGTTGTTCATCGACAACGTCTTGCAGCCGGGAATTACGAGAGTCTTCCACTCGAAGTAAGACGAACTTGACGGAAGGATATTGGACACGCGCCCGGGAAGTTGGTCCCGGGCGCGTGTCTTTTTTTACCACGGACGAACGTCGGACGACTGCTTTACCACGGACGGACGTCGGACGATCACGGAAAGGCACGGAGACGGCGTGAACTGCCGTTGACTGCAGTTTCATGATTTTTTAACAAAACCCTCGGGACGTTCCGAACCTCGAAGCATCCTAGGGGTTTTCTAAAAGAGCTCACGTCAAACGCAGCTTCAAACGATAAACGCCGTCTCCGTGCCGATCGGCTGTTGTCCGCCCTTTGTCCGTGGTCAGCGACCCGCCACGACAAGCCTCCGCGCGAGTCCGTGGTGCCGAAGAGGCAGAGGCCCTACCTTGTCGAGCATAGGCCGATCGCTCGAATTCGGCCGGAATGGCGCAACGGAAAGGCATCGCGGTTGCTCCTCAAGGCGACATGATCAATCCAGAGAAACTCACCGTAAAGGCCGGCGAGGCGTTCAACGAGTCCGTCAATCTCGCGCGCCGCAACGGCAATCCCGTCGTCTACGATCTCCACCTGCTGTCGGCGCTCCTCGACCAGGATGAGAGTATCGTCGTGCCGGTGCTCCAGAAGCTCGGCGCCAGCGTCGCTCAGCTGCGCGAGCAGGTCGCGCGCGAGACGGGGCGCTACCCCAAGCAGAGCGACGCACAGCCGACGCTCTCGCGCGAGCTGAATCAGGTCTTCGACAAGGCGGAGTCCGAAGCGAAGGCGCTGGGCGACGAATACATCTCGACCGAGCACCTGCTGCTCGCGCTCTCCGATACCAAGAACACGGAAAGCAAGCTCCTGCTGAGCGGCGTCGGCGCGACGCACGAGGCGTTGCTCCGTTCGCTCGAGCAGGTGCGCGGCACGCATCGGGTGACCGACCAGAATCCGGAGAATCAGTACCAGGCGCTCGAGCGCTACACGCGCGATCTCACCGACGCGGCGCGCAAAGGCAAGCTCGATCCCGTCATCGGCCGCGATGAAGAGATCCGGCGCGTCATTCAAGTTCTCTCACGGCGCACGAAGAACAATCCCGTGCTCATCGGTGAGCCGGGCGTCGGCAAGACGGCGATCGTCGAAGGCCTGGCGCAGCGCATCGTGAACGGCGACGTGCCCGAGGGCTTGAAGAACAAGCGGCTCGTGTCGCTCGACATGGGCTCGCTCATCGCCGGCGCCAAGTTCCGCGGCGAGTTCGAGGAACGGCTCAAGGCCGTGCTCAAGGAGCTCACGGAAAGCGAAGGGCTGTTCATCACGTTCATCGACGAGATGCACACGATCGTCGGCGCGGGCAAGGCCGAGGGCTCGATGGACGCGGGCAACATGCTCAAGCCGCTGCTGGCGCGCGGCGAGCTGCGCGTGGTCGGCGCGACCACGCTCGACGAGTATCGCCAGCACGTGGAAAAGGATCCGGCACTCGAGCGCCGCTTTCAGCCCGTGTACGTCGGCGAGCCGAGCGTCGAGAGCACGATCGCGATTCTGCGCGGCCTCAAGGAGCGGTACGAGGCGCACCACGGCGTCCGCATCACCGACGACGCGATCATCGCGGCCGCGACGCTGTCGCATCGCTACATCGGCGACCGGTTCCTACCTGACAAGGCGATCGACCTGATCGATGAAGCCGCCTCGCGCCTGCGCATCGAGATCGACTCGATGCCGCAGGAGATCGACGAAGTCGAACGGCGCATCATGCAGCTCGATATCGAGCGGACGGCGTTGTCGAAGGAAAAAGACCGGCCCGCCATCGAGCGGCGCGAAGAGATCGAACGCGAGCTCGCCGAGCTGCGCGAGCGCTCCAACAGCATGAAGGCGCAGTGGCAGCAGGAAAAAGAAATGCTCGGCGGTGTCGGCAAGATCAAGCAGGAGATCGAGCAGGCGCGCATCGAGGCGGAGCAGGCGACTCGGCAAGGCAATCTGCAGCGTGCCGCGGAGATCACCTACGGGCGCATCCCCGAGCTCGAGCGCCGCATGAAAGACACCGAGCAAAAGCTCACGGCGGAACGCGGGCGGCCGAAGTTCCTGAAAGAGGAAGTGACGGCCGACGACATCGCGGAAGTCGTCGCGCGCTGGACGGGCATTCCCGTGACGCGCATGCTCGAGAGCGAACGCGATCGGTTGACGAAGCTCGACAAGGAGTTGGCGCGGCGCGTGATCGGACAGCAGGAGGCGGTGGAAGCGGTGGCGAATGCGGTGCGCCGTTCGCGCGCGGGTTTACAGGATCCTAATCGGCCGATCGGCTCGTTCATTTTCCTTGGACCGACCGGCGTCGGCAAAACGGAGACCGCGCGCGCGCTCGCCGAATTCCTGTTCGACGACGAGCACGCGATGGTGCGCATCGACATGTCGGAGTACATGGAGAAGCACGCCGTCGCGCGCCTGATCGGCGCGCCGCCGGGGTACGTCGGCTACGAGGAAGGCGGTCAGCTCACCGAAGCGGTGCGGCGGCGTCCGTACTCGGTCGTGCTCTTCGACGAGATCGAGAAGGCGCATCCCGACGTGTTCAACATCCTGTTGCAGATCCTCGACGACGGGCGCCTCACCGACTCGCAGGGCCGCACGGTGGACTTCCGCAATGTCGTGATCATCATGACGTCGAACGTCGGCTCGCATTTCATCCTGGAGAACGCGAAGGGCGACTGGGCCCTGGTCGAGACGCAGGTGATGGCCTCGCTGCGCAGCCAGTTCAAACCGGAATTCCTCAATCGCGTGGACGACATCATCATCTTCCATCCGCTCAGCACGGAAGACATCACGCGCATCGTCGATCTTCAGCTGGCGCGTCTCACGAAGATGCTTGCCGAGCGGAAGATCACGATCGAGGTGACGGACGACGCGAAACGCTTACTCGCCGAGGAGGGTTACGATCCCGCGTTCGGCGCTCGGCCGCTCAAGCGGTCGATCCAGCGGCTCATTCAGAATCCGTTGGCGCTTGCGGTGCTCGAGGGGAAGTTCGGGGAGGGCGACGCGATCGTGGCGCGGCCGGACGGGAAGGGGGGATTAGCGTTCTCTAATGAGCCGGCCCGGGAGACTGTCGGGGCGTAGATGGAACGGCGGCGGCAAAAAGAGGCTACCACGGACGAACGTCGGACGTCCACGGAACGGCACGGAGACGGCGTCAACTGCCGTCCACCGCCGTGTGATGATTCTTTTGGAACACCCTCCGGATGTTTCGATCGGAGAAACCTCCAGAAGGTGCTTTGGCGATCGAAACTGTGCGCGCGGTGTTAGCGGTGTTAGCGGTGTTAGCGGTGTTAGCGGTGTTAGCGGTGTTAGCAGAAAACGATATTGACGGCCGTTGACGGCAGTTTTTTTCGCGCCGTCTCCGTGCCGTTCCGAGTTTGTCCGCCTTAGTCCGTGGTGATAGCGATGCGTCCCGATGACGACCACTTCATGGGCCTCGCCCTCGACGAGGCCCGCATCGCCCGCGACGCGGGAGAAGTGCCGGTTGGCGCGGTGATCGTCCGTGGGACCGAGGTGATCGCGCACGCGTCGAACCGCACGCTTCGCGATCAGGATCCCACGGCGCACGCTGAAGCGATCGCCATCCGCGATGCGGCGGCCGCGCTCGGTTCGTGGCGGCTGGATGGCTGCACGCTCTATGTCACCCTCGAGCCCTGCGCCATGTGCGCGGGGGCCATCGTCCTGGCCCGGCTGGACCGGGTCGTGTTCGGAGCGTGGGATTCGAAGGCCGGGATGGCGGGTTCGATCGCCGATCTGTTGCGGCATCCCAAGCTCAACCATCGACCCGACGTGTTGGCCGGTATTCGTGCCGAAGAAGGGGGCGCGCTGCTCACGGAGTTCTTCCGGAATCGGCGCCAAGTCGTTGACGCGCCAGCGTCTACGATCTAATTTCATTGGCTCCCCCGGACAGGTGGCCGAGTGGTTGAAGGCACCGGTCTCGAAAACCGGCATACCGGTGAACCCGGTATCGTGAGTTCGAATCTCACCCTGTCCGCCTTTGTTGTTCTTTCGATGAACCCGGCGCGGCGGCGTCTGCCGCCGCGCCGGGTTCAGTTGCACTTGGCACCGTTTCCGCGACGAACGCCGCGGGAGTTCCCATGACCAGACTGTCGATCGTAATCCTTGCCCTGGCGGCGGCCGCGTGTCAGTCGTCCCAGTCCTCGCCGTCGTCGTCCGCACCCCGGCAGGCGGCGTCGAACATCACGACCTGCGACGGCGAGCCCTATCTCGATGTCAACAACAACACGGGCGCACCCGTCGACATCTACGCGTATCTCGGGACCGCGGCCGGGACATTTATCGCGTCCGCCTCGACCGGTTTCTCGCGCGTGTCGCTCGTGGGCACGCGCGCCGAGCGTGCCAATGGCAGTTTCTACGCGATGCAGAATGGTCGCAGCGTGACGAACGCTGGTGTTCCGAACTCCACGGTCTCTATCACGCGGCGATGCGACCGCGCGGCCGCGAAACCACCGGAGCACTAGAACGGTCTGAAACGGTGTGACTCCCGTCGCGCGATACGCGCGACTAGGATATCAAACTCTGGATGGGTGGCCGAGCGGTTCAAGGCGCACGCCTGGAAAGCGTGTTTCGGTGAAAGCCGATCGCAGGTTCGAATCCTGTCCCATCCGCTCAGCGCCGGCCCGAGCTCACGCTCGGGCCGGCGCGTTCACGTTCACTGCCGCTTATACAAAAACACTGATGTCCCGCTCGTCGCGGTGAACGTGTCGCCGCTCGCGGAGGCCGACGCCGACGAGCCGTCGCTCGCGAAGTGGAACGTCACATTGTTCCCGCTCACGACGTACGTGCCGCTATCGGTTCCCGCGGTCGTCGTCACCGCCCCGGCGGCGTCGGTCGTTCGAAACGACGAGGCTTCGACGAACGTCCCGGCGGCGGCCATCGTGAACACGTCGCTCACCAGCTCGACCTTGGGCGGCGTCGAGACGACGATCGGCAACGCGACGCCGCTGACGGACTGGAGCGACCACGTGCCCGTCATCGAGGCGTTGGGCGGCGCGTCCACGATGCCGGTGCCGGCACAGGCGGACGCGAGTACGAACAAGGCACCGATGAAGCGGCGGCGCATGGACGGATCCTTGGGTTGGTGGGTGGACCAAACTACAAGGACCGCGCCGCCCCCGCATCGTGTCCCAAGTGATTACTCGAGGATTACTTCATCACCGCGATCTCACCCGCCGAATCGGCGACACCCGCCTGTCGGGGACCGTCCAAGACGGCGCGGATTCGCGCCGCCAAGTCCGGAATCATGAACGGCTTGAGGAGCAGGGCGGTGTCCGGCATCACGACCCCGTAACTGGCGACCGCCTGTTCACTGTAGCCGGTGATGAACAGCACCCGGAGCGTGGGATACCACTCGCGAAGCTGCGCCACGAGCGTGGCGCCGTTCATCTCCGGCATTACTACGTCCGAGAGAACGAGATGCACCGGCGCGTTGTGGCGCTCGAGCACCGTGAGCGCGTCGTAGCCGTTGCGCGCCTCCAGCACGGTGTAGCCGAGATCGCGGAGCGCGTCGGCGATCTGATCGCGCAGCACGCGCTCGTCCTCCACGAGCAAAATCGTTTCGCGGCCGCCAGGCGTCGATGCGGCGTCCGTTCCCGGCGGTGATTGCAACGAGGGAAGGTCGGTGGCCGGCAGCAGAATGGTGAAGACCGAGCCCTCACCGGGCTCGCTCTCGACGTCGATCGTGCCATGGAACCGCTCGATGATCGAGTGCACGACCGACAGGCCGAGTCCCGTGCCCCAGCCGAGCTTGCGCGTGGTGAAATAGGGCTCGAAGAGTCGCGCGCGTGTTTCGGCGGTGATACCAACGCCCGTGTCCGTGACCGTGAGCGCGACCTGCCGCGCACCGGTCGCGGTGGCGTCGCCATCGTCCGCCGTTTCGATCGTGAGCGTCCCACCGTCCGGCATGGAATCGCGCGCGTACACCGCGAGACTCACGATCACCTGCATCATCTGCGCGCGATCGACGTACACGCCCTTTCGCGCGCGCAGCGAGATGTCGAGGTGAACGTCTTCTCCGATGAGTCGCGCGAGCATCGGCTCGGTTTCGCGAACGATGTCGTTGAGGCGGCAGTTCTGCAGTGTCACGACCTGCTTTCGTCCAAACGCGAGCAGCTCGCGAATGACGCCCGACGCCCGGAAGCATTCCTCACGCACCTGCGAAAGGCGGCGCTGCGCGCTCGTGTCGAGATCGCCCTTCTGAATGACGAGATGCACCCCCGCCATCATCGCGGTGAGGATGTTGTTCAAGTCGTGCGCGACGCCGCCGGCGAGCTGACCCACCGCCTCCAGCTTCTGCGCTTCGTGCAACTGCGCTTCGCGAAAACGTTCGGCCGTGATGTCGCGTTCGATGGCCGAGAGTCCGATGACGCCGCCCGTTGCGTCGCGAATCGGCGAGAGCGTGACGGCGACGATCAGCCGGCGGCCATCCTTCGCGAGCCGCTCGGTGACGATGTTCGAAACGTCGCCGCCATGCCGCGCGCTCTCGAGCAGCGCCGCTTGCTCGTTGGCCTGGTCGGGGGGCACGATACGAAATACTGAATCGCCGACCATTTCATCAGCCGTATAGCCGTAGATGCGTTCCGCGGCTGCATTCCAGTGCGTGACGACGCCGTCGGGCGCCTGCGCGATGATGGCGTCGTTCGACGACGCGACCAGGGTGCTGAGCCACGCGCGATCCTCGAGCTCGCGCATCTCCCGCGACAGATCGGTGAGCACGCCGAGGAGGCGAACGCCGCGCGGCGGCTGCTCGCTGCGCGAGTCGTCAGCGTCGAGAAACCGCACGCCGCCGCGAATGCCCACCCAGATGGCGGGCCCCGACGGGCGACTGACGCGGAACACGCCGTCGAGGGCGCCGCTGCCCCCGGGATCGAGCGATCGTTCCACGGCAAACCGAAAGCGCTGACGATCCTCGGGTTCGATCGCCGACTCGATCATGTCGATCGTGACGTCGGCAGTCTCGGACAGGCCCAGCAGCTCGCGGCCGCGTGAGTTGATGTCGATGTGATCGGTGTCGAGCGCCCAATCCATGGTGCCGGCACGTGCCGCGTCGACGATGAGCCGAATGCGATCGGCCGCGTCGCGCAACGCGGCGTCGGATCGCTTTTGCTCGTCGATGTTCGACGCGATGCCGATCCACCCCTTCACTCGGCCGCGGCGGTTGCACACGGGCTCCGCGCGAACGCGGAACCACTCGTGCGATCCGTTGTTCAGGCGAAGCCGAAACTCCGTGTTCAGAATTTCCTCACCGGCCCGCGCCTCGGCCCAATCGTTGGCGACGCGCGCGCGGTCGGCTTCGTGCACGCACGTGAGCCAGCCGCCGCCCTGCATGTCGGCCTGCATCTGACCGGTGACGAGCGTCCAGGTTGGCGCGACGATGCGCTCGCCGTCGGCGCTGACGCGCCACACGATCTGTGTGAACTCGCCGGCGAGACGCCAGATCTCGGAGTCGGAAATGCGATCGGATATGCGGCGCGACGGGCCCGACACGATTGGTCGGCCCGACGGGACTTCTTTGGATGACACGCGGCCTTCTGAGGCGGAACGCGCACAGCGTGCGCAGGGCGTGCGATAGCCGGCGGCGGCTAGGGTAGGAACAACGAAGAACTCCGCCTCGCCTGCACTATGAGACGCAAACGGGATTTGCGCCAGTTGCGTTTTGTCCGAACGTTTTGAGTTCGGATGGCGTCGTGTCAGCGGCGCGCGACGAGAAACGACGGAATCTCGGGGCTCGGCGTCGCCGACGTGCCTCCGAGATCGTGCCATGCGGCTTGCACCAACTCGGTGATCAAACGTTCTTCCTGGCCGTAGAGGCGGCGGCCCAGGTCAATGGTCGCCAATCGGCGGAGGACGTCCTGTATCTCGTGAACCGGCAGATCGGCCTTCGCGACGTTCGCGATGCGATGCCGATGCTTGCGAATCCAGCGCTGCGACTGCGGCCACATGGCGCGCGCATACCGCTCGTAATCTTCGCCCGGGATGGCGCGCGGAAAGCGCGAATCGAGCGGAGCGGAGTCCGATGTCGGCCAGAACGTGATTGGTTGGCGGCGGCGCCAGGTCATCGGGGGCTCCAGAGAAGGTCGGTCTGCCACAGAGTGTCGGCAGGTCCCCGTGCCAGTTTGAGGGCGATTACGCCCAGCGCGCGAGCGACCAGGTGCCGCGGCCGGTGCGCCGAAATCGGCCGGAGGAGTCGTCGTGGAGCACGCCGTTCAGCCGTGCCGGTGGGTCGTCGGACAAGCCGAGCCGGGCATAGACGTGGGCGGCGAGGGCGGAGAAGTGCATGGCGGAGCCTTGCTCCTCGAGCACGGAGGCGGCCGCATCGAGAAGCCGCTGCCGCTTGGTCGGAACGGAACGATCCATGAAAATGCAAACGGCCGCTTAGGTGAACAAATGGCGTAGACGGATGCACGAGCTTGAACTATGTTGACCTCAATCGAAGGCAACTTCAAGTGCGCCAAGAACTTAGGAGGGCCGCTGTGTACGCTACCGTACCTACTGACGCTTCGCTGAGCAAGAATCGCTTGGTGGCCGCGTTGCCCGAGGCGGAGCGCGAGTTGCTGGAGGCGAACGCCACGTTCGTCGAATTGCCGCGTAAGCGCCTGTTATACGACGCCAACCAGCCGATCGAGGCCGTGTACTTTCTCATCGACGGAATCGCGTCGGTGCTGAGTGTCATGGTCGACGGCACCGCGGTGGAAACCGCGACGATTGGCCGCGAGGGCATGATCGGGATGGCGCGCTTCCACGGCGTCGACATGACGCCCGAGCAGGCGATGATGCAGGTGTCGGGACGAGGCTACCGCGTCGACGCGGAAACGTTCGCCGCGCTCCTGCCGCAGCTGCCCGCCCTCACGGCGCTGCTGCACCGGTTCTCCGTCGTCATGTTCACGCTCGCCGCTCAGAATTCCGGCTGCAACCGCAAGCATTCGATCGAGCAGCGGTGCTGTCGCTGGCTGCTGATGGTGTACGAGCGACTCGAGCGCGACACGTTCGACCTCACGCACGATTTCATCGCGCAAATGCTTGGCGTGCGCCGCGCGAGCGTCACCGAGACGCTCGGCCTGTTCGAGAAGCGCGGCTTCATCGAGATGGGCCGCGGGCGCATCAAGGTGATCGACCGGGCGGGACTGGAAGGCTGTTGCTGCGAGTGCTTCTCCGTCATTCAGAGCGTCGTCAGACGGCTGCTGCGCGGCGAAGCGATGCGGAATCCGCTCGCGGGCGTGAAGACGTCCGAGGACGGCGAGTCGACACTGGGCCCGCCGTTCGGCTGATCGGCATCTTCCAGCACGAGCCTCGCTACCATTGGCCGCCCGATTGTCGCATATTGGGCGCACCATGGCAGCGGCAAAACCACAAACGGTGCTCGATGCGCGCGCGTTCGATCGAACGCTCCGGCGCATGGCCGACGAGATCGTGGAGCTGAACAACGGCACCGAGAATCTCGTCATCGTTGGGATTCAGCGCCGCGGGGTTCAGCTCGCGGCGCAAATCGTATCCACGATCTCCGATCGCGAAGAGACGGACGTTCCCCACGGCTCGCTCGACATCACGCTCTACCGCGACGATCTGCAGACCGTCGGTCCGCGGCCGGTCGTGGGACAGACGCGCATTCCCGTCGATGTCGAGGGGAAAAACGTCATCATCGTGGACGACGTGCTCTACACCGGACGCACGATTCGCGCGGCGCTCGACGAGCTCGCGGACTTCGGGAGGCCGGGGCGAATAGCCCTGGCCGTCTTGATCGACCGCGGCGGCCGGGAGCTGCCGATTCAGCCGGACGTCGTCGGCAAGACGATCGCGATTCTCCCGACGCAGCGCGTGGACGTCCTGGTCGAGGAGCTGGACGGCAAGAACGGCGTGATCGTGACCGACAAGGAGTCCGCGCCGTGACCCTGTCGCTCGGCAAGGATCTGCTGGGACTCGAGCCGCTGTCGCGCGAGCAAATCCAGTTGATTCTCGATACCGCCGAGCCGTTCAAGGAAATCAGCCAGCGCGCGATCAAGAAGGTGCCGACGCTGCGCGGCGCGACGATCGTGAATCTGTTCTTCGAGGCGTCGACGCGCACGCGCGTGTCATTCGAGTTTGCTGAAAAGCGTCTGTCGGCGGATGCGGTGAACGTGGCGGCCTCGGGCTCGAGCGTGTCGAAAGGCGAGACGCTGGTCGATACGGCGCGCAATCTCGAGGCGATGCGCATCGACATGGTCGTGATTCGCCACGGCGCCTCGGGCGCGGCGCAGTTCCTGGCGGAGCGGATCGAGTCGAACGTGATCAACGCGGGCGACGGGACGCACGAGCATCCGACGCAGGGCCTCCTCGATTTATTGACACTTCGCGACCATTTCGGCCGTATCGACGGCCTCAAGGTCTGCATCGTCGGCGACGTGCTGCACTCGCGCGTGGCGCGCTCGAACATCTGGGGGCTCACGAAGATGGGCGCCGAGGTGGGGGTGTGTGGCCCCCGGTCGCTGTTGCCGAACGCGGTCGAGGAGCTGCCCGTTACGGTGTTTCGCCGCGTCGAGGAGGCGATCGAGTGGGCGGACGCGCTCAACATCCTGCGGCTGCAGCTCGAGCGCATGACGGCGGGATACATCCCGAGCCTGCGCGAATACAATCGTGTCTTCGGTGTCTCGCGCGAGCGGCTGGAGCGCGCGCCGAGGGACGTTCTCATTCTTCACCCCGGCCCCATGAATCGCGGCGTCGAGATCGACTCCGACGTGGCCGATGGACCATTCAGCGTGATCCTCGATCAGGTAACGAACGGCGTGGCGGTGCGCATGGCCGTGCTGTACATGCTGTCGGGCGGCAAGCCCGAGTTGGCGGAGGCGGCGAAGGGCCGCGGCGGCAATGAGTAAATCCTTATTGCTGCGCCGCGGGCGCGTGATCGATCCGTCGCAGTCGCTCGACGAGACGGCGGACGTGCTCATCGTCGACGGCAAGATCGAAGCGGTCGGCGTACGGATTGCGGACGAGACGCGGAACCGCGACGACCTCGAGACGATCGACTGTACGGGGCAGGTGATCTCGCCGGGGTTCGTCGACGTGCACTGTCACCTGCGCGAGCCGGGGCGCGAGGAAGTCGAGACGATCGCGACGGGGGCGCGTGCCGCGGCTGCGGGCGGATTCACCGCCGTCTGCGCCATGCCGAACACCGATCCGGTCACCGACAATCAGGCGGCGGTGGGATTCATCATTCGCCAGTCGCAGATCGCCAATGCGGCGCGCGTGTATCCGATCGGCGCGATCTCCCTGGGCCAGAAGGGTGAATCGCTCGCGGAATTCGGCGAGATGATCGGCGCGGGTGCCGTGGCGTTCAGCGACGACGGCAAGCCGGTGGCGAGCGCGCATCTGATGCGCACGGCGCTCGAGTACGCGCGCACGTTCGGCGTGCCGGTCGCCGACCACTGCGAGGAGCCGACGCTCGCCAAGGGCGGCGCGATGAACGAAGGCGTCGTCAGTGCGCGGCTCGGGCTGAAAGGGGTGCCGAGCGAGGCGGAAGAGATCATGGCGATCCGCGACATTCTGTTGGCGCGGCGCACCGGCGGCCACGTGCATCTCTGTCACATGAGCACGCGCGGTTCGGTCGAGCTGATTCGGTGGGGGAAGGAGCGCGGGATCAACGTCACCGCCGAAGTGTGCCCGCATCACATTTCTCTAACAGAGGACGCGGTCGAGGACTACGACACGAACGCGAAGATGAATCCGCCGCTGCGCACGGCGGCGGACGTCGCCGCGCTGCAGGAGGCGGTGAAGGACGGCACGATCGATCTCATCGCCACCGATCACGCGCCGCATCACTACGACGAAAAGGAGCGCGAGTTCGCGGATGCCCCCAACGGCATCATCGGGCTGGAGACGGCGCTCGCGGTGAACATCACGTGGCTCGTCGAAGCGGGCATCATCGATCTGCCGCTGCTCGTCGAGCGCATGTCGTGCGCGCCGGCGAGAATCTTCAAGCTGCCGGGCGGCACGCTGCGCCGCGGCACCGACGCCGACGTCACCGTGTTCGATCCGACGATGGCGTGGCTCGTCGAGCCGTCGCGCTTCAAGTCGAAGGGGCGGAACACGCCGTACGCGGGCCAGACGCTCACCGGCCGCACGCGCTGCACGATCGTCGGAGGCCGCGTCGCCTACCGCGCCGACGCGTGACGCGCGACGAGGCGGCGCGCGGCATCGTGCGCGTCTGCCGCCGCTTGTATGAGCGCGGGCTGATCGCGGGGCCGGATGGCAACGTGTCGGTGCGGCTCGACGACGGATCGATTCTCGCGACGCCGAGCATGATGTCGAAGGTGAATGTCACCGAGGACGATCTCGTGCGGGTCGCGTCCGACGGACGTGTGCTCGATCCACAGGGGACAGCGTCGAGCGAGCTGCGCATGCATCTGCGCATCTACGAGCGACGCGCGGACGTGCGTGCGGTCGTCCATGCGCATCCGCCGACGGCAACGGGGTTCGCCGTGGCAGGCGAGGGGTTCGTAGCGCCCGTGCTGCCTGAAGTTATCTTGCAGATGGGCGAGGTACCCGTTGTGCCGTACGCCACACCGGGAACCGACGCCCTGCCCGATGTTATGGAGCCGTATCTCGCGCGACACGACGCATGGCTGCTCGCGAATCACGGTGCGACGACGGTGGGACCGACGCTCGAGGTGGCGCATCAACGCATGGAGAGTCTCGAGCACGCGGCAAGGATTCTGCTCACCGCGCGGTTGCTCGGGAGCGTGAACGAGTTGAGCATGGACCAGGCGCGCGCGCTGCACGGGATGTATGGGCTGCGTTCGCCGGATGAGGATCGACGATGACGGATGCGAACCGCCCGGCGCAGGAACTGCCGGCACTGATCGAAGAACGCCGCCGCTACGAGTCGTGGCTGGCCGCGCTCGACGCGCGCCGTGACTCGACGCCGCAGCACGTGTTCGATCGCGTGCACTCCGACTACGAGGGTCGGCTGCGCCAGGTTGACGAACAGCTGAGCGCGCACCGGCATTCGATTCAGGAAGAAAAGACGAGTCTCGAGTCGCGCCGCGCGCTGCTCGAGGCCGAGGAGCAGTTGCGTCGCGATGAGCGCGCGGAGTTGGAGTTGCGCGCGCACGTCGGTGAGATCGCCGGGAACGAAGCAGACGACGCGTTCCGCACGGTCGATGAATCGATCGAGCGGCTCGGCGTGGAGAAGGCCGAGCTCGTGAAGCGGATCGAGGAGTTGAGCGGGTTGCTGGACAGTCCAGCCGCGGCGGCGAGTACGCCGCCAGCCGCGCCAAGCGTCGAAGCAGCGAGTACAGCGAGTACGGCAGCGAGTACGCCGGACGCGTCGTCGTCCGAGCCGCCGGATCTGGCGGAGACCGAGTCGCTGCACGACGCGCTCGCGGAGTCGGATGCGCCGTTGCACGCGCCGTTGCACGCGCCGGTCACGGAGGAGAAAGTCGTGCTCGACGGCAACGCGCTGCATACGCCCGGCGGTTCGTTCGACGAGCTCGCGTTTCTCAGCACAGTGGTCAACGAGGGCGATTCGCGACGAACGGCTCCGGTCGAGGCGTCACCAGCGCCGGCGCCCTCGAGCGAAGGGCCGCTGGGGGCCAACGTGCCGGGGCATACGCCGATCGTGCTGCGCGCGTCGGGTGCAATCGAGCAGTCAAAGACGCTCAAGTGCAGCGAGTGCGGCGCGATGAATTATCCGACGGAGTGGTACTGCGAGCGGTGCGGGGCCGAGCTGGCGGCGCTGTAAGCGCCGCGTTGACGGTGACTACGCCGTCGCGGCCTTGCTCAGCCTGCTCTTGTTGCGGGCGGCGTTGTTCTTGTGGATCAAGCCCTTCCGCGCGGCGCGATCGAGCAGCCTGGTCGCGGCGAGCTTCTGCTCGGCGGTGGCACCCGGGGCCTGTGCCTTCTTGAGCGCAGTCCGCAAGGCGGAACGTTGCGCACGGTTGCGCACGGTCGCCGCGCGCGACTTACGCATGTTCTTTTTGGCGGATGCGATATTCGGCACGAAATAGTCTCGAAAACGAGGAAAACACGAAAAAAACGAAGAAAAACTCGCCCATGTGGCGAGCTGATTTGCGGACGTGGAAACTAGATTTCGATAGCGCGAAAGTCAAGGCGCTATAACGCTTTGCTAACGCTTGCCCACGTTGGCCGGCGCTTTGACACGTGTTCCGCGGTCCACTACGTTTCGCCCATTCCGATCCTCGGCCGGCATGGGCGTCGATCGCTTGTCCCGGCCCCCGCCTCGTACCGACTTGGACTTTCGGCTGATTCTGTTGATCGCGCCGGTGATGCTGTTCTCGGTCATCGCGCACGAAATCGCGCATGGGTACGCGGCGCTCCGTCAGGGCGACACCACCGCGCGCGACATGGGCCGGCTGACGTGGAATCCGATCAAGCACATCGATCTCTGGCTCACGATCATCCTGCCGGTGATCCTGTTCCAGACGATGCACATGGCGATCGGCGGCGCGAAGCCGGTGCCGGTCGACCCGCGGAATTACCGCAACTATCGTCGCGGCGACATCATCGTCTCACTCGCCGGCGTCGCGACGAATCTCGTCATCGCGATCGCGTGCACGATCCTCGCGGCGCTGATCGGACTCGCCGCGCACGCCGCCGAAGGGCTCGTACCGGTCGCGGCCATCGCGCAGGCGATGATGCTCTGGGCCATTTACCTTAACCTCGGCCTCGTCGCGTTCAATCTCATTCCGGTGCCGCCGCTCGACGGGTCGCACGTCGTCAAGTATCTGCTGCCTCCGGCCTGGGCGGCGCAGTACCAACGCATAGGATTCGCCGGCATCGTCCTGCTGATCCTGATGGTGAAGTTCAATTTTCTCGACTGGTGGTTCAAACCCGTCGAGCTCGCGGCACAGGGCTTGTTCCATTTCATCTCGCGCCTCGTATTGCCCGAGACGACCCAGGACTGGTTCCGTTAGCCAACGCACGCTCGCCTTTGCCTTTCCATGACGGCTGCCTACGCTCCAGATCCGAACGCTCCGGAAGCCACCTTCCTGGTCGACGTCCCGAGCTTCTCGGGACCGCTCGACCTGTTGCTCTCGCTCATTCGCGAGGAGCAGGTGGACATCTACGACATCCCGATCGCGCGCGTGTGCGAGCAGTTCGTGCTGCGCATTCGCGAGCTCGGGCTGAACGAAGCCGCGGAGTATCTCGAGATGGCGGCTCGGCTGCTGCGCATCAAGGCGCAGATGCTGCTGCCGCGCGCGGACGTCGAGGCGTGGGAAGATCCACGCGCCGAGTTGGTGCGGCGGCTGCTCGAGTATCAACAGATGCGCGAGGTGGTCGATCTCCTCGAGCGGCGCGGCGAAGAGCGGCGCAACCAATTTGCGCGCGCGTATCTGCCGCAGGCCCCGGCGCCGCCGATGGCGCCATTGGCACTCTCGCTCTCGGAATTGCTCGCCGCGGTCGATCGCGTGTTGCGCGCGGTGACGCCGGCGAACATGCACGAGGTCATTCCGCGCGCGATCGACATTCCGGGCGCGGTGAAGGTCATTCGCGCCGTGCTCGAGCTCAAGGCGCGCATTTACTGGACGGACATCGTCGAGCGCGGCGCCGAACCGTGGCAGATTCTCTCGACGCTCCTCGGACTGCTGGAGCTGGCCAAACTCGGCGAGCTTCGTGTCGCGCAGCCCAAACCATTTGCCAACGTGGAAATCTCTCGTGACGCCGCTAGCGAAGCTGCTTGAAGCGGCGATGTTCGCCAGCGCCCGCCCGATCGCAACCGACGAGCTGGCGACGCTCGACCCCGACGCCTCGCCGGCCGAGCTGCAGGCCGCGCTCGACGAAGTGCGCGAGCACTACGACGTCGAAGGACATGGCGTGGAGCTCGTGGAGGTGGGCGGCGGCTGGCAGATCCTGACGCGGGCTGAATACACCGAGGCGATCGAGCGCGCGCAGCTTGCGGCGCGGCCTGCGCGCCTGTCAGGTGCGGCGCTCGAGACGCTCGCGATCATTGCGTATCGCCAGCCGATCAGCCGCGCCGAGATCGAGGAGATTCGCGGCGTTGCGGTGGGCAGCATGCTCAAGTCCCTCCACGAGCGCGGCCTGATCGACGTCGTCGGACGCGCCGAGGGATTGGGACGTCCGCTGTTGTACGGGACGACGCCCTTGTTCCTGGAGCATTTCGCGCTGCGGCATCTCGAGGAGCTGCCGCGCGCCGACGAGTTGGCGATCGCGCTGCGCGCGCCGGAGCGTCCGGTCGCCGATCATTCGGCGGACGGCGCCACGGTCGTCGCCGAAGTGAGCGAGTGATGTCCGAGCCGATGCGCATTCAGCGCGCGCTCGCCCGCGCGGGAGTCGCATCGCGACGCAAGGCCGAGGAGTTGATCGCGGCCGGTCACGTGCGCGTGAACGGCGCCGTCGCGCAGATCGGACAGATCGTCGATCCCGACAAGGACGCGATTGCGGTCGACGGCAAGCCGATCGCGGCGCCGAAGGGCGTGGAGTGGATCGTTCTCAACAAGCCGTCGGGAGTGATGACCACGCGGTCCGATCCCGACGGTCGCAAGACGGTGTTCGACTTCGTGCCGGCGACTCCAGGTCTCACGTACGTGGGACGGCTGGACTATCTGACGGAAGGCTTGCTGCTGCTGACGACGGACGGCGCGGCGGCGCACCACCTGTCGCATCCGAGCAGCGAGATCGAGCGTACCTACGTCGCGACCGTTACGGGAAAGGGCGACGAAGCGGTGTACGTCGCGCGCGAGGGTGTGATGCTCGACGATGGTCCCGTGCAGCCGCGGCGCGTCGTGGCGCGCAAGCTTGGGCGCGACCGATGGGACTTCGAGGTCACGATCACCGAAGGTCGCAAGCATGAAGTCCGTCGCCTGTGCGCGGCGCTCGGCCTCGGGGTCGAGCGGCTGGTGCGTGTCCGATACGGGCCGATCGAATTGGGCAATTTGCCGAGCGGCGAGACGCGGAAGTTGACGTTGCTCGAGCGATCGGCGCTCAAGAAACTGGTGTCCGCGTGAAAAGCAGCGCGTCTTTCCGAGCGAGCGTAGCGAGTCGAGGGACCCCCATCTCAGCGGGGTGCTGCAGAGGACTCCGCCGTCGGGACGGGGGTCCCTCGACTCCGGCGCCGCGCGCCTTCGCTCGGGATGACACCTAGTGCATTTGCCGGTGTAGGAGCAGTTCAGAGGACAGGCTGGCTCGACGGTTGCAACTCGCATCGTCGAATCTCAACGGCAACACACCTCAACCTGCGTTCATCGTGGCAACACAAGTCTCCACGGCGGCGGACTCGCGCCTCGTTCAGGATGTCGCACGCCAGGTGGCGCGGCGTGTGGTCGGCCAGGACTACATGGTCGACCGGCTGCTCATCAGCCTGCTCACGGGCGGGCACGTGCTGCTCGAAGGCGTGCCGGGTCTGGCGAAGACGTTGACCGTGCGCACGCTCGCCGAGACGATCGATACGACGTTTCATCGCATTCAGTTCACGCCCGACCTGTTGCCGGCGGACGTGCTGGGTACGCAGGTGTACGATCAATCGTCGGGCAAGTTCTCGGTGAAGCAGGGACCGATTTTCGCGAACATTCTGCTCGCGGACGAGATCAACCGCGCGCCGGCGAAGGTGCAGGCGGCGCTGCTCGAGGCGATGCAGGAAAAGCAGGTGACGATCGGCGGCACGACGTTCAAGCTCGAGGAGCCGTTCCTCGTGCTGGCGACGCAGAACCCGATCGAGCAGGAAGGGACGTATCCGCTGCCGGAAGCGCAGGTCGACCGCTTCATGCTGAAGCTGCGCGTCGGCTATCCGACGCGCGATGAAGAGAAGGAGATCATGCGCCGCATGGCGGGCGGGGAGCCGATCGACGTGCAGGCCGTCGCGACGCCGGGGCAGATTCTCGACGCGCGCCATCGCATTTCCGATCTGTACATGGACGATCGGATCATGGACTACATCGTCGACATCGTCCTGGCGACGCGCGAGCCGCAGGCCGCTGGGCTTGGCGATCTGGCGCCGCTCATCGAATTCGGCGCGAGTCCGCGCGCGACGATCGCGCTGGCGCAGGCGTCGCGCGCGCATGCCTTTCTGCGCGGCCGCGCGTTCGTCACACCGGACGATGTGAAGGCGATCGCGCCGGACGTGCTGCGGCATCGCGTGCTCACGACGTATGAGGCCGAGGCGGAAGAAGTGACGAGCGATCAGATCGTGCAGCGGGTCCTCGCCAAGATCGAGAGCCCATGATCGCGATGGGCGATGGGCGCTCCGCGATGGGCGATGGGCGATGGGCGATGGGCGGCGCGCAGGCGTAGAGCGTGTTCGACTTTCTTCGGCGGCGCACGGCGCACAGCACGGCCAGCGGCCAGCGCGCAGCGCAAAAGCGCGCATCCCCCAACGCGCAACGCCCAACGCAAAAGTCGCCGGCGGTACCGCCTGAAGTCCTCCGCCAGGTCAAGCTGCTCGAGCTGCGCACGCGCGGGCTCGTCAACTCGCTCTTCACCGGCGAGTATCGCTCGGTGTTCAAGGGGCAGGGCATGGAGTTCGCCGAAGTGCGCGAATACCAGCCGGGCGACGAAGTGCGGTCGATCGACTGGAACGTCACGGCGCGCATGCAGCGGCCGTACGTCAAGCGCTACATCGAAGAGCGCGAGCTCACCGTCATGCTCGCGGTCGACGTGTCGGGCTCGGAGCGCTTCGGTACGCGGCGGCGCTTCAAGAGCGAAGTGGCGTCGGAGCTCGCGGCGGTGCTCGCGATGTCGGCCATCCGCAACAACGATCGCGTCGGCTGCCTCATGTTCACCGACGTGATCGAACACGTGGTGCCGCCGCGCAAGGGCCGCCGGCACGCACTGCGTCTCATCCGGGACATTCTCGCCTTCGAGCCGAAGAATCGCGGCACCGACATCGGCGGCGCGACGGAATACCTGAACAAGATGCTCTCGCACAAGGCGATCATCTTTCTCGTCTCCGACTTTCAGGGCGCGAGCGTCGAGCGGCCGCTCAAGCTGCTCGCGCAGCGGCACGACGTCGTTGCGGTCACGGTCGAGGATGCGAGCGAACGGTCGCTGCCCGACATCGGTCTCGTGCGGCTCGTCGATCCCGAGACGGGACAGACGATCGACATCGACACGAGCGATCCCGAGGTGCGCGCGCAGTTCGACGTCCAGGTGACCGACGACGCAAAGGCGCGCCGGCATCTGCTGCGGCGCTTGGCGATCGATGAGATTCCTGTCAACACCGACACGGGCATCATGGATCCGCTGCTGCGATTCTTCCGCTCGCGCGAGACCAGGCTTCGGAAATGAAAAACGTCGTCATTCCGAGCGGAGCGAGGAATCGTGTGTCACGGATGAGGGGCAGATCTCTCTGCCGGGATGTTAGATCCCTCGTCGCTGCGCTCCTCGGGATGACAATCGCTGCGCTCCTCGGGATGACAATCGCTGCGCATACAGCCCGAGCCCAGACCATTCAGGTGAAAGCCGGCGTCACCGTCGCGCCCGACTCCGTGCGCATCGGCGATCCGTTCCGCATCACCGTCGGCATTCGCGCGCCGCGCGGCGCGACGATCGACTTCCCGCGCATGACGGATTCGACGTCGACCGTGCAGTCGCTCGATCCCGTGGCCGTGCGCACGACCGGCGACACGACCGCGATCGAGCAATACGCCGACTATCGCGTCGCCGCGTGGGACATCGGATCGCAGCCGATCAAGCTCGACGACGCCATCGTGCACTTGAACGGCGTCGAGCGCCGCATTCCACTCGGCGGATATTCCGTATTCGTGCGCAGTCTCCTGCCGAAAGACAGCGCGCAGCGCGTAGCGAAGCCGCCTCGCGAATTGTTCGAGTCGAACATGTTTCCATGGTGGCTGTGGGCATTGATCGCGGCAGCGATCATTGGCATCGGCACGATCGTCTGGTGGTGGATCAAGCGGCGGCGGCGTCCCAAGCCCGTCGTGATCGTCGATCCGTACGCGCGCGCGGTGGCCGAGTTCGAGCGCATCGATGCGTTGGGGCTGCTCGATGCCGGTGAGCGCGGACGCCATGTGACGCTCGTCGTCGAAGTGCTCCGCGACTATCTCTCGGCGCGCTATGCCGTGGCGACGTTGTCGCTCACGAGCACGGAGTTACAGCGCACCGCGCGCGAGCTGCCGCACGTGCCGCAGGATCGGTTGACGCGGCTGCTCACCGAAGCGGATCTGATCAAGTTCGCGCGGCGTCCCGTGAGCTCGGAGCGAGCGCGCGAGATTGGACGTGAGGCGCGCGCGATCGTCGAGCACGAGCATCAGGCGTCGCAGCCGCCGGCGGCGACGGCATCGCCTCAGGAACGCGCCGCATGATTTCCCTTGGCTCCGTGCAATTCGCGACGCCCTGGGCGCTGCTGTTGTTGCTTGCGCTGCCGATCTGGTGGATCGTGCGCCGGCGCCGCCGTCCGGCGGCGATTGTGTTCTCGCGGGTCGCCGTTCTCGCCGCGGGCCCGCGTGCCGGTCGCGCGACGACGCTGATGTTGTTCATTCTGCGCAACCTGCTTTTGGCTTCGACCATCGTCGCATTGTCGCGTCCGCGGGCGGGCGCGCATGCTGAGGACGTGACGAGTGAGGGCATCAACATCGCGCTCGCGATCGACCTCTCGAGCTCAATGCTCGCGCAGGATTTCCAGCCGCAGAATCGGCTGGAAGTCGCGAAGGACGTCGTGAAACGATTCATCGCGGCGCGCACCAGCGATCGCATCGGCGTCGTGGCGTTCGCGTCCGAGGCGTTGACGCAGGTGCCGTTGACGACGGACTATCCGGTCGTCAACGCGGCGGTCGACAATCTCGCGGCGGGGCAGCTCGAGGACGGCACGGCGATCGGCACCGCGATCGCGACGGCAGCGAACCGATTGCGCGATGCGCCCGGCCGTTCCCGCGTCATGATTCTGCTCACCGACGGCGAGAACAATCGCGGGTCGATCGATCCACGCACCGCGGCGAAGGCGGCGGCCGTGTTCGGCATCAAGATCTACACGGTCGGTGTCGGAACCGAAGGCATGGCGCCGGTTCCGGTCGGCCGCGGACTCTTTGGCTTGCGTTACGAAAATCGGCTCGTGCGGATCGACGAGCCGCTGCTCGCCGACATCGCGAAGACGACAGGCGGCCGCTACTTCCGGGCGCGCGACGCCGCGGCGCTCGATCGCATCTATCAGGAGATCAATCAGCTCGAGCGCGAGCCGGTGCGCACGCGCTCGTACGTGCGCTACACGGAGCTGTTCCGCTGGCCGCTCTTTTTCGCGGCGCTGGCGCTCGTGACCGAGCTGTTGCTCGCGGCGCGTCGAGGACCGCTGCCATGAACGTCTCGTTCGCCGGCGTGGTCTTCGACTATCCGTATCTGCTACCGCTCGTGCTGCTGCTGCCGCTGCTCGCGTTCTTCGTGTTGCGGCACTCGTATCGGCAGCGCAAGCGCCGGCTCGAACGGCTTGGCAATTTCGACGTGATCGCGCGGCTCATTCCCGCGAATACGCTCACGCCGCCGGGCTGGCGCATGGCGCGGCTCTGCGGCGCCAGCGCGCTGGTTGGACTCGCCGTCGCCGGCCCGCGATGGGGGGAGGAGCGCGACGTCGTGCGCTCGCGCGGCATCGACATGGTGTTGGCGCTCGACGCGTCGCTCTCGATGATGGCACAGGACGAGCGGCCCAGCCGCCTGGAAAAGATGAAGGAAGAAGTACGGCGTTTGCGCGCGCTCTCACCGGGGGATCGCGTCGCGGTGCTTGCGTTCGCTGGGCGCAGTTACGTGCTCTCGCCGTTCACCATCGACGCCGGCGCACTGGATCTTTTTCTGGACAACCTGGATCCTTCGGTGGTGGGGCAGGCGGGCAGCTCGCTCGCGCGCACCATTCGGCAGGGTGTCGACCTGGCGACGGTCAGCACGGGTGGCTCCGACAAGGCGTTGGTCGTCATGAGTGATGGCGAGGCGTTCGAGCCGCTCGATGACATCGTTACCGAATCCAAGCGGGCAGGCTCGCAGGGCATCAGCGTCGTCACCGTCGGTTTCGGCACCACGCAGGGCACGACCATTCCAATCAAGAATCCCGACGGCACCATCGGAACGAAGAAGGATGAGAATGGAAACACGGTGATCACGAATTATCATCCAGAAATTCTCAAGGCCGCGGCGGATGCCGCGAACGGCACCTTCATTCCGGCCGAGGCCACCGACAAGGCCGCACGCGTGAAGTCAGCGCTTGCCACGCTGCGTACGCAGGCGCGTGCGTCGGCGGGCGGCGAGACCAAGACGCCTCGGTATCAGTGGTTCCTGTTCCCCGCGCTCGTGCTCCTGTTGCTCGACACCGCGCTGATGGAGCGCCGCGGTCGTCGTCGCCGGCGCGCTGCGTCAGCCGAAGCCGCTGTCGCCGCGACGCTGTTGTTCGCCTTCTCGCTCAACGGCTGCGCGGGATTGTCGCGCAATCAGGCCGCCGTCACCGCCTATCATCGCGGTCAGTTCAACAACGCCGCCTCGCTCTTCCGCGACGCGATCACCGCCGGCGACAAGTCGACGCAGACGATGTACAACTTCGGCACGTCGCTCGTCGCCGCCGACTCCACACAGAGTGCCGCCGAGGTGCTCGGCCGACTCTCCGATGACAAGGACGAGGAGCTCCGCTTCCGCGCGCTGTTCAATCTCGGGCTCGCGCATCTCAAGCCGGGACTGGCGGCGCAGGCGGGGCAGGATAACGGCGAGCTCGATTCGACGCTCGCCGTCTACAAGAAAGCCATTCTGATGCGCCCGAACGATCTCGACGCCAAGTGGAATTACGAGCTCGCGCTCAGGAAGAAGCAGAGCGGTGGTGGCGGCGGTGGAGGAGGAGGTGGCGGGGGAGGTGGCGGCCAGTCGAACAAGTCGCCGCAAGGCCAGGCGCCGCAGCCGCAGGGTGGTCTCGGACAGCAGCAGGCGGATCAGCTCCTCGGCAGCGCGGCGCGTGAAGAGCGCGACGTGCAGGCGAAGAAGCAGAAACAAAACCGGCAAGAGCCGCCGCCGGGAGGAAAGGACTGGTGATCGGCGCGCTGGCGCTGTTCGCGCAGCTCGCGATCGTCGCGCACGCGCCGGACAGCGCCGCCGCGTGCGAGGCAATCGAGGTCAGTGTCGCGGTGCGGGCTCCTGGCCGCGTCGCGCCGCAGCTCGTCTCGCCGTCGTTCTATCCGTTCGACGTGCTCCGGTCGTCCGCCGTGCCGCACGTGACGTACGATCAGAATTCTGTGATTGCCGAATATCGGTATGTGTTGACGACGGATCGCATCGGAACGTTCTCGATCGCGCCGTTCGAAGCACGGCTGAACGGTGCGAGCACGCGCTCGCGCCTCGTGCAGATCTCGGTGCGGAGCGGTGCCCGGGCGAACGTACCGACGGTCGTTGCCCGCGCGCGCATCGACACGAGCCTCGACGTCAATTATCGAGCGCTCACGGTGCCCGAGACCGTCTATGTCGGACAGCAGGCGAACTACGAAGTCGCGGTGTTTCTGAATCAAACGGTGCGCGACCGGCTGCGCCGCAACCCCACGTTCTTTCCGCCCGACATGCAGTCGATGCTCGCCTACGATCTGCCGGCGCGTGGTGAGAGTGCGCACCGGACCGGCGGATCGCACTGCTTCGACGCGCTCGTGTATCAGCGCGCGCTGTTCCCGCTCATGCCGGGCCGCTTCGCGATCCCACCGGCGCAACTCGTCTACTCGCTGCCGTTGTCGGCCAGCTTCTTCAGCCGCGAGGAGACGCACGAGCTGCAAACGGACAGCACGATCATCGTCGCCGTCGAGCCGCCGCTGAGCGGCCGGCCCGCCGACTACGGCGGCGCGGTCGGCAATCTGCGCCTCGCGGCCAAAGTCGATACGTCAACGTCGCGCGTCGGCGATCCGGTCGTGCTGACGGTCAGCGTGTCGGGTACGGGAAACGTGAAGCTCTTTCCGCGACCGAACGTCGGCTTGGGCTGGGCGACGCTCGTCAAAGGCGACGAACGCGTCGACGTGGACACCACCGCGCGCAAGATCGCCGGTTCCAAGGAATTCGATTGGGTGCTGACGCCAAAGATCGCGGGTGAGCTCGACGTCCCGCCGATTCGCTACAGCTACTTCAATCCCGAAACCCGGCGATACGAAGTCGCGGCCACGAGCACGACGCACATGCATGTGGCGCCCGGCGCGCTCGCGTCGGCCGATACAGCGCGTACAGAGAATCTGCTGTCGCTGCGCACGCGATACCGCGGCGTCGCGGGCTCGCCGTTGCACGAGCATCCGGTCTTCTGGGCCGTGCTCGCGCTGTTGCCCGTTCCCGCGCTGACGCTCCGTTCCCGCGATCGTCGCCGGCGCGCGATACCGATGTCGGCGTCAGCGACGGCGCGACTCGCCACGCTCGCGCGCGAAAGCAATGCGGCGCGCGATCCCTGCGAGGTGCGGCGGACGTTCACGCTCGCCCTTGCGGATCGACTCGGGCTGCAACCCGAAAGCTTCACGCGCGCCGGCGGGTTGGCGCGCGCGCTTCGCCGGCGCGGTGTCTCGACCGACGTCGCGCTCGATGCCGAACGTTTTCTGCGCGAGCTCGACGAAGCGGCATTCTCGTCGTCGGGCACGCTTGCGCCCGACGCGGCGGATCGCGCGAGCCGGATCTATCGCACGGTGGATGAGGAAGCATTGCCTCGCACGCAGATCGCCGCGCCGGTATTCGGGATCATCGTCGCGATTGCCTTGAGCACCGCCGCCGCCGTGCACGCGTTCGACGGCGTGAATGCTCGCCGCCTCTTCGACGCCGGCGTCAGCGAGTACCAGCAGCACAATTTCGTCGCGGCGCGCGAGTCGTTCATCGCCGCCGCCCGTGCGGAGCCGCGAGCGCCGGACGCGTGGGCGAACGTCGGCACGGCGTCGTGGGCGGTGGCCGACACCGCGCGCAGCGTTGGCGCATGGCAGCGCGCGCTGCGACTCGAGCCGTTGGCCGCCGACCTTCGCGAGCGCGTCGAGCTGGTGCACGCGCTCCCGTGGACGTCCGCCGGGTATGTTCCACCACTGCCGCCCGCATGGGTGTTCGACGTCGCGGCGCTCCTCTGGTGTCTCGCATGGGGCGCGGCGGCCGTGCGTGCGGCGCGCGGTCAAATCGTCGGCGCACGTGAAACGGTAACGCTCGCCGTGATCGCGGTGCTCGTCGCGATCGGCGGATTCGCGCTGCAAGAGAAGATGTCCGGCCGCCACGTCGCGGTCATTCGACACACCGCGTCGTTGAGCAGCGACCCCGAGCTCGGCGGGGATCGCGGCGCAACGGCCATCATCGGCGAAGTGGTGCGTGTCGCCGGCCGACAGGGCGCGTGGACGCGCGTGGTGCTCGACGACGGCCGCGACGGCTGGCTGGAGAACCCATCGCTGATCTCCCTCGACGCCGTCGACACGTCGGCACTCGCCAATTGACCGAGCGCGCGCCGCACCGGTAGCTTTGCGCGGTGTCCGCCGCGCCGCAGTCTCCGCCAGCTTCGCCGAACTCGCGCATCGCCGTTCTGCCGAGTGCCGTCGCCGATCAAATCGCGGCGGGCGAGGTGGTGGAACGTCCGGCGTCCGTCGTGAAGGAGCTCGTCGAGAACGCGCTCGACGCGGGCGCGCACGCCGTCGATCTCGCGATCGAAGATGGCGGCCGACAGACCATTCGCGTGAGCGACGACGGCAGCGGCATGTCGCGCGAAGACGCGGTGCTCTCGATCGAGCGTCACGCCACGTCGAAGATTCGGAGCGCGCACGATCTCGTCGGCGTGCGGAGCTTCGGGTTCCGCGGCGAAGCGCTTGCCGCGATTTCGTCGGTATCGCAGCTCGAGCTGGAAACCGCGACCGATGACGGCGCGGGTACGCTCGTGCGTGTCGAGGGCGGACATGTGCGCGAAGTGACCGACGCCGCACGCCGGCGCGGAACGACCGTCCGCGTCGCGCGGCTGTTCTACAACGCGCCGGCGCGCCAGAAATTCCTGCGCGGCGCGCGCTCGGAGTGGCGCGCGATTCTCGACGTCGTCGGCACGATGGCGCTCGCTCGGCGCGACGTGCGTCTCGATGTTTCGCACGACGGCAAGCCGATGCTCAATCTCCCGGCCGCCGCCTCGCTGCGCGATCGACTGGCCGCGATTCACGGCGGCAGCGTCGCCGGACGATTGCTCGGCGTCGACGAGGTGAGCGGGACGACGCACGTGGCGGGACTCGTCGAGCGACCGGCCGACGTCGGCACGGCGACGCGGCGGATCTTTCTCTCGGTGAACGGCCGCGCGGTGCGCGACATCGGTATCGTGCGCGCCGCGGAAGCCGCGTATCGCTCGACGATTCCAGGCGGCGTGCGTCCGACTCTGTTTCTCGAAGTCGTCGTCGCGGCAGACATGGTGGACGTGAACGTGCATCCCGCGAAAGCTGAAGTACGATTCCGCGATCGCTGGCAGGTCGAGCAGACCGTCGAACGCGCGGTGCGCCGCGCACTCGGCACCTTCGACGCGGGGGCGACGTTCGGTCGGAGCGTGTGGCCCGCCGCCCTCGCCGGCACCGCCCCGGCTCCCGCGGAACCGGTCGACGTCGAGTCGCTCCAGCCGACGACGACGACGAGCGACGGATTGTTCGCCGCGTCTGATTCCGCGTCGGCGTCCGCGGCCGCGCTGCCTGAAGCGTCGCGCCCTGTCTCCGACATTCCTCCGCTCATTCAGCTGCAGCGGACCTATCTGATGTTCGAGCACGAACACGGTGTCGTGCTCATCGATCAGCATTCCGCGCACGAACGCGTGCTGTTCGAGCAGTTCATGAGAACACTCGAATGTGGCGAGCAGCCGTCGCAGCGATTGCTCTTTCCGATGACGCTGCACCTGGGGCCCGCTGAGAGCGAAGCGTTCGAGACACATCGCGAGCTCTTCGAGCGGTTGGGGTTCGAGATCGAGGGCTTTGGCGGGCACACGCTCATCGTGCGGGCCGTGCCGATGCCGCATCCACGCTTCGATCCCGAACGCTGTCTGCGCGAAACGCTCGCGACGCTCACCGGCGATCGCGAGACGGGAGCGCATGCGCGCCATGAACGACTCGCCGCGACGGTCGCGTGCAAGGCGGCGATCAAGGCGGGCGACTCGCTGTCGCCGGGAGAGATGCGCGCGCTGTTCGTCGCGCTGCGCGATACGACGCTTCCCGCGCACGACGTGCATGGCCGCGCGACGATCGTGCAACTCACGTGGGACGAGATTGAGCGACGCTTCGGCCGCAAATAACTCGACCGACCGCGGTGACGTGCTCGTCATTTGCGGACCGACGGCGGCGGGGAAGACCGCGATCGCGCTCCGGCTCGCCGAGGAGACGCCGTCGCTCGTCGTGAGCGCCGATTCGCGCCAGGTATATCGCGGCTTCGACGTCGGCACCGCGAAGCCGACGCGCGAAGAGCTCGCCGGTGTCCCGCACCGCGGCATCGACGTCGCCAACCCAACCTCGCGCTACACGGCCGCACTCTGGGCACAGCGCGCGGACGCATGGATCGCCGAGGCGATCGCGGAGGGACGGCGGCCAATCGTCGTCGGCGGTACGGGACTCTACGTGCGCGCGTTGTTCGAGGGCTTGTTCGAGGAGCCACCGCTCGACGTCGAACGCCGCCGCCGGCTCGAGGCAATCATCGGCGCGTTGCCTGTCGACGAACTGCGCCGTTGGGCGATGCAACTCGATCCCGGCCGCGCGCATCTCGGACGCACGCAACTGCTGCGGTCGATCGAGATCGCGCTCCTCACCGGACGCCGGCTGAGCGAATTGCATCGCGAGCGGCCGCGGTCGACCCGTTGGCGCCCGCGCTATCTTGTGGTGGATCCCGGCCCCGCGCTCGCCGACCGAATTGGTGCGCGCATCGACGAGATGCTCGATCACGGCTGGCCAGACGAGGTGCGGCGCTTGATGCAGACGATTCCGGCGGACGCGCCGGCCTGGAACGCGACCGGATACGACGTCGTGCGACGGTTGGTGCGCGGCGAGCTGACTCGCGACGCGGCGCGCAATCAGATCCTGATCGATACGCGACAGTACGCCAAGCGGCAGCGCACGTGGTTTCGGCATCAGCTGCCCGAAGGCTCGGTCACGCGCGTGAACCCGCTCACCGACGGTTGGCGCGCGATCGTGCGCGAGTGGAGCCGCCCCAAGTGAAGATCGGCATCACGTGCTATCCCACGTACGGCGGTTCAGGCGCGCTCGCGACCGAGCTGGGCATCGCGCTCGCCCGGCGCGGACACGAGATTCACTTCATCACCTACGCGCAGCCGTTCCGGCTGCCGGCATTCTCGCCGCGCATCTACTTCCACGAAGTGGACGTCGGACGCTATCCGCTGTTCGAGTATCCACCCTACGACCTCGCGCTCGCGGTGCGCATGCACGAGGTGGTGCTCGATCACGGGCTCGACCTGTTGCATTGCCACTATGCCATTCCGCACGCCACGAGCGCGTGGATCGCGAAGGAAATGCTGCGGACGGCGCGGCCGGACATTCGCGTCGTCACGACGCTGCACGGCACGGACATCACGATCGTCGGCCAGGATCCGTCGTTTCGGCCGATTACAAAATTCTCAATAGAAAAGTCTGATGGCCTGACCGCGGTGTCGCGCTATCTGCAGACCGAGACGCTCACCACGTTCGGGTGCACGGCCTGCCGCATCGAGGTCATTCCCAACTTCGTCGATCCCGAGATCTACGACCGCACGCGCTATACCTCGATCCTCGACGAACAGGTCTCGTCCGAGACGCGCGTGCTCATGCACGTCTCGAACTTCCGCCCCGTCAAGCGCGTGCGCGACGTCGTGAAGATCTTTCACCGCGTCCAGGAACAACTGCCCGCGGTGCTCCTCATGGTCGGCGACGGCCCCGACCGCGTGGACGCCGAAGCCGAAGCCCGCGAGCTCGGCGTCCACGAAAAAGTCTTCTTCCTCGGCAAGATCGACGCGGTCGCGCCGCTCCTTGCCGGCGCCGATCTGTTCCTGCTGCCGTCGAAGAGCGAGTCGTTCGGCTTGAGCGCGCTCGAAGCGCTGGCGTCCGGCGTGCCGGTCATCGGCTCGAATACCGGCGGGCTGCCCGAAGTCGTGAAGCAGAATGAGACCGGCGTGTTGTGCGAGGTCGGCGACGTCGAAGGGATGGCGGCCGCCGCGATCGACATCCTGCGCGACGAGCCGCGCTGGCGCGCCATGAGCTACGCCGGCGCCGCCGACGCGCGCGCACGGTTTTCGCTCGACGCGATCGTCGCCGAATACGAAGCCTTCTACGAACACGCCTTGTCTCTGCCGTCGCTCACGCAACGCGCCGGCAGCCCCGACCCCCGACCCACGCCGACGTGACGATCCCGCCGCCGCACCTCCTGCAAGCCATTCCCGCCGCGCCCGCCGTTGCCGCGACCACGCTGTCGATCGGGCAATCGATCATGCTCGGCATCGTCGAAGGGATCACCGAATTCCTGCCGGTCTCGTCCACCGCGCATCTCATTCTCGCGACCAACGCGCTGCGATTGGCCGAGACGGAATTCATGAAGAGCTTTCAGATCATCATTCAGTTCGGCGCCATCCTGTCGGTCGTGATCCTGTACTGGCAGAAGTTCCTGAACATCGAGGTACTGAAGAAGCTCGTCGTGGCCTTCATCCCGACGGGCATCATTGGATTGACGGTTTATAAAATCCTCAAGCAATATCTTCTGGGAAACATTCACGTCATCCTGACGTCGCTGCTCGTGGGCGGCATCATCCTCATCATCTTCGAGCGCTTCAGCAAGCGCGAAGAGACGGACGTGGATTTCTCCGAGATCACGTATGGCCGTGCGCTGCTGATCGGTCTCTTCCAGGCGATCGCGATCGTGCCCGGCGTCTCGCGCTCCGCCGCGACGATCGTCGGCGGCATGGTGCTGGGCATCAGCAAGCGCACGATCGTCGAGTTCTCGTTCATGCTCGCCGTGCCCACCATGCTTGCCGCCAGCGGCCTCGAGCTCCTCAAGAACCATTCGGCCGTCTCCGAGAACATTCCCGCGCTCGCGGTGGGGTTCATTATCAGTTTCCTCATGGCCATCGTCGCGATCAAGTCGTTCCTGGCCTACCTGAAGAAGCGGGATTTCCGCGCGTTCGGCTGGTATCGCGTCGTGCTGGCGATCGTGTACTTCTTCGTGTTCGTGCGGTAAACACCGGTGAAGCGTCGCCGTTGACCGACTCACCATCGCCGATCTTTCTTCCCGAAGTCACGTCCACGCTCGACGTCGCGCACGACCTCGCGGCGAAGGGCGCGGCGCCTGGTACGCTGATCGTTGCCGACAGGCAAACCGCCGGGCGGGGGCGCATGGGGCGAAGCTGGCGCTCCGAACCGGGCGCCGGCATCTGGTTGACGCTCATCGAGCGTCCGTGCGATGCGTCGGCGCTCGAGGTACTGTCGTTGCGCGTGGGACTCGCGCTCGCGCCCGCGCTCGATGCATTCGCCGAGTCGAGTGTTCGGCTCAAATGGCCGAACGATCTCTACGTGGCCGATCGCAAGCTTGCCGGAATTCTCATCGAAGCCCGGTGGCGGGACGCCAAGCCGGAGTGGATCGCGATCGGCGTCGGCATCAACCTGCGTCCGCCGGCGAGCGAACCCCGGGCCGGCGGTCTGCGCGACGGTGTCACGCGCGACGATGTCCTCGCGCGCATCGTCGCGCCGCTCCGTGCGGCCGCGGCGTGCACAGGTCGGCTCAGCGACGATGAACTCTCGGCGTTCGCCGCGCGCGATCTGGCGCGCGATCGCCGGTGCGTCGAGCCCGTGGCCGGCGTGGTGCGTGGCATCGACGCGAGCGGAGCGCTCGTGGTCGACGTAGCTTTGTCGGAGACCGGACCGGCGCAGGTCACGACGGTGCGCGCCGGATCGCTCGTGCTCGCGGAAGCCGTGAAGGAGAACTCGTGATCCTGGTTTTCGACGTCGGCAATACGGAGTTGACGATCGGCCTGTTCAGCGAGGCCGATCTGCGCGGGCATTGGCGCATCATGACCGACGTCGCGCGCACGCCCGACGAATTCGGCATTCTGCTGCGGTCGCTGCTCGCGGCCAGCGAGTTCACGCCGGACATGGTCGACGGCGTCGCGATTGGGTCCGTCGTGCCGCGCGTGACGGGCTCGTTGGCCGAGTCGTGCCGCCAATACTTCGGCGTCGGCGAGCCGCTGATCATCGACGCGCGCGCGAAGCTGCCGATCACGCTCGACGTCGACGAGCCGATGACCGTCGGCGCCGACCGGTTGATCAACACGCTCGCCGCGAGCCGGATCTTTGCGTGCGATGCGATCGTCGTGGACATGGGCACCGCGATGACCTTCGACTGCATTACCGCGGAGGGGGTTTTCCTGGGCGGCGTGATCGCGCCGGGCGTGATGACGGCGTCGGAGACGCTGACGCGCCGGACGTCGAAGCTGCCGGCGACGGAGCTCGAGATTCCGTCGCGCGTGATCGGCCGTCGTACCGAGGAATGCATTCGCGCGGGCGTGATGTTCGGCGCCGCGGAGGCGATCGACGGCATCGTCCGCCGCATTCGGGCCGAGTGGCCTCGTCTGTCGGAACCGATGGTGATCGCGACGGGCGGGTTCGCGGAGACGATGGCGAAGCTGTGCACGTCCTTCGATCGGGTCGAGCCGTATCTGACGCTGCAGGGGCTTCAGATCGCGCACACGCTGCTGAGGGGCTCAGACTGATCCGTCGCGGCTGTGGTTATCGTAAGTAACATTATGATAAATACTTACGCAGACACGGTCACGACTGGCGGAGGCCTTGACGGTCGCCCCGGACCCGCGTAGAATTCGATTCTGTTAGCACTCCCCGCTGGTGAGTGCTAACCATTCGTTCTCATCGATTTTCACCGCAGCGATAGACAGGAGGCGCATTCCGTATGGCCACCAAGACCGGTGTGAAGGTGCAACCGCTGGCCGACCGCGTCGTCGTCCGGGCCCTCGAGGAAGCCGAGACGATGCGTGGCGGCTTGTACATCCCCGACACGGCGAAAGAGAAGCCGCAGCAGGGCGAGATCGTCGCCGTCGGCCCCGGCCGCTTCGAGAAGGACAAGCGCGTCCCGATGGACGTCAAGGTCGGGGACAAGGTGCTCTATGGGAAGTACAGCGGCACCGAGGTCACCGTGGACGGCGAGCAGCTGCTCATCCTCCGCGAGTCGGACGTCCTGGCGGTCCTCGCCTAGGCCCTCGATTTTAGATCTCTAATATTCAACAACTAACATCAAGGTTCTCATATGGCTGCCAAGGAACTCCATTTCAACGTCGATGCGCGCGCGGCGCTCAAGCGCGGTGTCGACCAGCTCGCGGAAGCGGTCAAGGTCACCCTCGGCCCCAAGGGCCGGAACGTCGTCATCGACAAGAAGTTCGGCGCGCCGACCGTCACCAAGGACGGCGTCACCGTCGCCAAGGAGATCGAGCTCACCGATCCGCTCGAGAACATGGGCGCGCAGATGGTGAAGGAAGTCGCCACCAAGACGTCGGATAACGCCGGCGACGGCACCACCACCGCGACCGTGCTCGCCCAGGCGATCTTCCGCGAAGGCCTGAAGAACGTCACCGCCGGTGCCAACCCCATGGCGATCAAGCGCGGCATCGACAAGGCGGTGCAGGCGATCGTCGACGAGCTCAAGAAGATTTCCGTCCCGACCTCGGGCAAGAAGGAGATCGCGCAGGTCGGCACCATCTCGGCCAACAACGACGCCGAGATCGGCAACCTCATCGCGGAAGCGATGGAGAAGGTCGGCAAGGACGGCGTGATCACGGTGGAAGAGGCCCGCGGCCTCGAGACCGATCTCGATACGGTCGAGGGCATGCAGTTCGATCGCGGCTACGTCTCGCCCTACTTCGTCACCGATCCCGAGAAGATGGAAGCGGTGCTCGAGGATGCGGTCATCCTCATCCACGACAAGAAGGTCTCGTCGATGAAGGACCTGCTCCCGGTGCTCGAGAAGGTGGCGCAGCAGGGTCGCCCGCTGCTCATCATCGCCGAGGATGTCGAGGGTGAGGCGCTCGCGACGCTGGTCGTGAACAAGCTGCGTGGCACGCTCAAGGTCTGCGCCGTGAAGGCGCCGGGCTTCGGCGATCGTCGCAAGGCGATGCTCGAGGACATCGCGAAGCTCACCGGCGGCCAGGTGATCAGCGAGGAAGTCGGATTCAAGCTCGAGAACGCGGTGATCACCGACCTCGGTCGCGCCAAGCGCATCGTCGTCGACAAGGACAACACCACGATCATCGACGGCGCGGGCTCGGAAGACGCGATCCAGGGCCGCATCAAGGAGATCAAGGGCGCGATCGAGAGCTCGACGTCGGATTACGACAAGGAGAAGCTCCAGGAGCGTCTGGCGAAGCTCGCCGGCGGCGTCGCGGTGATCAACGTCGGCGCGGCGACCGAAGCCGAGATGAAGGAGAAGAAGGCGCGCGTGGAAGATGCCTTGCACGCGACGCGTGCGGCCGTGGAAGAGGGCATCGTCCCGGGCGGCGGCGTGGCGCTCATCCGTGCGCAGCGCGCGCTCAAGGGCCTCAAGTTCGACGAGGCCGACGAGCAGATCGGCGTCGACATCATCCGTCGCGCGATCGAGGAGCCCATCCGCATGATCGTGCAGAACGCGGGTGGCGAAGGCTCGATCGTCGTCGAGAAGGTGCGCGGCTCGAAGGATGACGCGTTCGGCTACAACGCGCTCACCGACACGTACGAGAATCTCGTGCAGGCCGGCGTCATCGACCCGACCAAGGTGACGCGGACGGCGCTGCAGAACGCGGCGTCGATCGCGGGACTGCTGCTCACGACGGAAGCGTTGATCGTCGAGAAGAAGGAGAAGGAAGCGCCGCATGCCGGCGGCCCGCCGGGCGGTATGGGCGGGATGTACTAAGCGAGACTCGGGGATCCGAGACTCGAACTGCGAAACGGGCCGCCGATTGGCGGCCCGTTTTGTCTTGTCTCATATTCCCGCATGCTCTCATATCGTCTCGCCCGCCGCACGTGGCTCATTGTGCTGGCGCCGCCGTCGCTCGCCGCCGCGCAGTCCGCGCCCAACGCCACGCCCGTCTTCACCAACGGCATGGCCCAGATCGTCCCCGCGTTCGCCGACTCCACGCAATGGATCCGCCAGGAACTGTGGGTCGAAACGAATTTCGACTCCGACCACGACGGCAAGCCCGATCGCATCCACGTCGACGTCACGCGGCCGCGACAGACTGAGACCGACGGGCTCAAGGTCGCCGTGCTGTACGGCGCGAGTCCGTACTACGCCGGCACGGCGCGCGGGCAGGTGAACTGGGACGTCCATCAGGAGCTCGATCAGCAACCGACGCCGCGCGAGCCCATGGCGAACCCGCCCTACCGCGCCGATCGATCACGAATCTCGAATGCCCTCGTGAATGAGTGGGTGCCGCGCGGCTTCGCGGTCGTCCACTCCGAGCAGCCGGGCACCGGGCGCTCGCAGGGATGTCCCACCGTCGGCGAGATCCCCGAGCGTATGCCGATGAAGTTCGTCGTCGATTGGCTCAACGGCCGCGCGAAGGGCTACACGACCGAGACCGGCAACGACGAAGTCAAAGCCACGTCGTGGTCGACCGGCAAAGTCGGCATGATCGGCACGTCGTACGAAGGAACGCTGCCGTTGGCCGCCGCGACGACAGCGGTGCCGGGGCTCGAGGTCGTCGTCCCCGTGTCGCCCAACACGTCGTACTACCACTACTATCGCTCGAATGGTCTCGTGCGTTCGCCGGGCGGTTATCTCGGCGAAGATGTCGATGTGCTCTACGACTTCATCGCCAGCGGCGACTCGACGAATCGCGCGAACTGCGATCGACTCTACAAGAACGGCATCTTCGCGGGCTCGCACGGCCAAGATCGGGCCACCGGCGACTACAACGATTTTTGGGCGGTCCGCGATCTCTTGCCGTTCGTGAAAAACATCAAGGCGGCGGTGCTGCTCGCGCACGGATTGAACGACTACAACGTCGTGCCCGAGCACAGCGTGCGCATCTACAACGAGATGAAGGCGCGCAAACTCCCGGTCTCCATGTTCCTGCATCAAGGCGGGCATGGCGGCAATCCGCCGGCGGACATGCTGAATCGCTGGTTCAGCCACTATCTCTACGGCGTGAAGAACGGCGTCGAGCACGACGCGCCGATCTGGATCGATACGTCGACTGCCGTGCGGCCCAGAGGGCGCGGTCGCCAGGCGGGACCGCCGCCTCCACCGCCACCGCCGCCGCTGCCATTCGCGTCGTTCCCGGTCCCGGGCTCGGTGCCGCTGGTGCTGCACCCGGCCGCGGGTGGTCGCGCGATCGGCGCGTTGACGACGCGCGCGGCGGCAACCGGAACCGAATCGCTCGTCGACGATGTCGCGTTCAGCGGCGCCGCCGACGCAAGTGCGAACGAGTCGTCGCACCGCCTGCTGTATGCGACGCCCGCGCTGACCGACACCGTGCACATCTCGGGCACGCCGCGCGTCACGCTGCGGATCGCATCGAGCGCGCCGGCGGCGAATCTCAGCGTGTGGCTCGTGATGCTGCCCTACGACTCGAGCCGCGTGGGATCGGAGAGCGCGAGAGGCTTGATCACGCGCGGCTGGGCAGACATCCGCAATTACAAATCTCTAACGAAGGGCGGCAACTACGGGTCGAAGGTTCCGGGTGAGCCGCTCACGCCCGGCAAGTTCTACGATCTGACGTTCGACCTCCAGCCGGACGACGAGATCGTTCCACGCGGCAAACAGCTCGCGGTCATGATCATGTCGAGCGACCGCGAGTTCACGCTATGGCCCAAGGCGGGCACGGAGCTGACACTCGATCTGGCGCACTCGTCGTTCACCATTCCGATCGTCGGCGGAGCTGGAGCGTTGCGCGCGGCGGGATTTCGCTGAGTGTGTCCTGCCTCAATCCGCGCGCAGGGTGCGGGCGGCATCCAGGCGCGTGGTTCGCCACGCCGGGACACCGCTCGCGACGATCGCAACGGCCGCGACCAGCGCGGCGGCGGCCGAACAGGGCACCAACTCCACCGCTCCCAACCCGCTGAACATCGATCGCAGCATCCGGATCGCGAGAAGCGACGCCACGCCGCCGGCCGCCACGCCAATCGCCGTCAGCGTCACCCCGTCGCCGAGCACGAGCCAGACCAGGTGGCGCGGAGCGGCTCGATGCCGCGCACGCTCGCCGCGGGCGCGATCGGCTCGAGCACGCGGACGAGCGCGCTGTCGCGCATCGGCAGGCCGTTCCGCCCCCGCACGACAAGCGTCAAGCGGCCGAGATCAAAGTTCTGGAATACTGGAATGAACATGGTCGGCCCGGGACCCGCGCGCATGCCCGCGAAGCGCAGATCGCCGCCGACGCCGACGACTCGCATCGGCGGCCGCGGCGCGCCCGTCGATCGCGGACGCACGAGATAGCGGCCGATCGGATTCTCCCGCGGCCAGAGCGCGTCGGCGAGACGCTTGGTCACGACCACGACGGGTTCTGAGCGATCGTCGTCGCGCACCTCGATGGCGCGCCCCAACAGAATCGGGATGCGCAACGCATCGAAGAATCCGGGCGACACGTCGTCGAAGAACGCGCGTACCGCGCGTCCATCGCCACGATCGAGCGAGCGGCGCGCCCGGCGGCGGCTCCTCACCGCGACGAAATACCCGAGCCGGTCGCGCCCAATACGCCGGCGGCGATCGAATCGCGGAACGACATCGACGTGCCGTCGTAGAGCGCGAGGCCGTTCAGCGAGCGCGCCGCGCTTACAACTGATGGCACCGGCCGTCGCCGGCCACACCCGGCTACAGCCGCCCCGCAAGCTCGATCAGCATCGCCGCGACGTTCGCCGGGATCTTCTTGCCGGATTGCGCCCGCACTTCGGCGACGAACGCCTGGTACTGGCCGTGTTGCAATTTAGCAATTAATGAATTGGCAATACCGGATTCGGTGACCAGGCGTGCCACGAGTGCCGTGACGCCCGCCGGCGTCACGGTCACCGTGTATGTGACCGCGGCGGTGGCCGGCAGGCCGGCGTTGTTCGTCGCCGCGGCCTGGAGCGTATGCGACCCGACGCCGGCCGCGAATGCGGGACCGGTCGCCGACGGACAGGCCTGCGTCGCGATGCCCGAGGTTGCGTCGCTCGCGGTACATACAATCGCGATGTCCTGATCGACGGTGTAGCTCGTCGGACCATCGAAGGCGATCACCGGTGGCGACGCATCACGCTTGATCGTGACGGAGCTCGAGCCCGTGCCGCCGGCCGACGTGGCCGTACAGCTGATGATCTGTCCCGGCGTGTCCGCCGTGACGCTCGACGCGCCACATCCGGTCCGCGAGGTGATCGCGGATTCCGCGTCCGACACGTTCCATGCGACGCTCACGTCGCTCGTGTACCACCCGTTCGTGCCGAGCGTGCCCGTGAGCGTGGGCGTGATGACGGGCGGTGTGCCATCCGCGATGATGTCGTAACCCATCGTGCCGCTGCTCGCGGCGGGGAACAGCGCGGCGCTGGCCGAACGCGAGAGATCCGGCCCGGTGTAACAGGCGAGAATCGTATGATGTCCGGCGGCCAACGTCTGCGTCGTGACGGACACGGGGGCGGCGGCGATCGCCGCCGAGCCGAGCGTGGCGCCCGGCGCGGCGCAGCTTCCGTCGGCGACGATCGTCATCGTCCCGCCGAAGATCGTGTTGCTGCCCGATCCGTCTGGCAGGGACACCGTCGCGGTGAACGTCACCGTCGCACCGACGCCGGTGCTCGATGCCGGCACCGCTGTCACGGTCGTCATCGTTTGGAACGTGCCCGGTATTTCGGCCGCGCCCGCGTCGCAGGCGTCACCGTGCGGCCGGCCGAACCCGCGTTGATCGCGCGACGCGCCGCAGCCTTCCAGCTCTCCCGCCGGCATGATGTCGATCGCCGGGCTGCCGGGCTGCGGCACGTGCGTCAGCGTGTTGCCGCCGTTATCGGCCAGCGGCCCGAGCTTGGGATCGACGCCGATCCGATTACCGCCCGCATCGGGCAAGCCGCAGCCCGTGCCGCCGATGACGGAAAACTGCTGATGCCCGAGCGGGCTGCCGGCGACCAGGCAATCCGTCCCGGCGTTCCCCGCGACGATCGACTCCTCGAGGTTGAGCGTCGCGGCGTCGCCGACGCTGACGCCTTCGCCGGCGTTGCTCGTGACCGTGACATAAGAGAAGTGTGAAACCCCGCCAGCCACCGAGACCGCCGCCCGGCCGTCGTTGCCGCTGATCGTCACGTTTTGCAGCGTGACGGTCCCGGTGGCCAGGAGCCCGCCCGGCGTTTCGTCGAATCCCACGTGATTGAACGCGATCACGCTTCGCTCGATGTCGGCGTCGCCCTCGAGCCACAAGCCGCCGGCGCCATGATCGCCCGTGTTGTCGCGAATCGTCGAGCCGGAGATCGTCACGCTCGTTCCCGGGTGGCTCATCAAACCGCCGGGGCCGAGCACGCCTTCATTGTTCGCGAGCACGACGTCGCCCAGCGACAGGGACGCGGGAGGGAAGACGTCAATCCCACCCGCGAAGTGATCCGACCCGGCACCGTCGCGAATCGTGAGCCCGGTGATGTTCACGGTGCCGTTCCTGACAACGACGACGCTGCCTTCGTGATTCGCGCTGAGCGCAAGCTTGGCGCTCCCGGGTCCGTTGATCGTCACCGACCGAGTAATGGCGAGCGTGCCTCCCTGATCGATCTGCCCGGGAAGGATGCTTGGGTCGAAGCTGATCGTGGGGCACGCCGCGTCGGCCACCAACTCGCTGAGAGATCCGGCGCCGGCCGCGGCGAGTGTGGTCACGGTGCACGGCGACGCGGCGGCGTCGCGGCGCGCGGCGGGGTGCATCCCCGTCCGAGTGGGGGCGTTGAGGTCCGTACACGCAACGGCGAACAGTGCGAGGGCGAGCGCCGTGGGTCGGGTGTAGCGCATTCGAGATCTCCGTGTAATGAAGGCGTGGCGCCGCCGCGCTTGCGGGGCATCCGTGGCACGCCGACATTACCGCAAGACCGTTGGCTACCCGTTGGCCGAGCGTTATCACGGCCGTTAACCGGTTCCGCAGCTCCCGCCGCACCCGATGATTGAGCTTCGAACGCTCGGCACGCTCTCGCTTCGCGCCGACGACGGCGAAGAGATTCGCACGATCCTCGTCCAGCCGAAGCGATTGGCCTTGCTCGCCTATCTGGCGCTCAAGGAACCGACCGGCTTCCAGCAGCGCGCGGCGCTTCTGCCGTTGTTCTGGCCGGAATCGGACGAAGCCCGAGCCCGTCTCTCGCTGCGGAGCGCCCTTCATGCGCTCCGTGCCGCGCTCGGCAATGACGTCATCGTTGGTCGTGGCGACGAGAGCGTCGGCCTCAATGAAGATCGCGTTCGGTGCGATGCGCTCGAGCTCGAGCGCGCACTGGCGGAAGGGCGCGTCGAGGATGCGCTCGCGCTCTACCGCGGCACGTTGCTCGAGGGTTTGTCGATCGCCGAGCTGCCGGCGTTCGACGAGTGGCTGGACGCACGCCGCGCTTCGCTGACGCAGCGTCTCTTCGACGCCGCGATGACGCGCGCGCGAGCGCGAGAACGAGACGGACACACGCAGGAAGCGATCGCCTTGGTACGGCGAGCCGCGGAGTTGATGCCATATGACGAGACGGCGATTCGCGGCGAGATGGCGCTATTGGCATCTCGCGGCGATCGCGCCATGGCGGTCGCGGCATTCGATCGATGGGCGGCGCGGCTCGAGCGCGAGCTCGAGGTGCATCCGTCGCCGGAGACGACGACTCTTGCGGCGCAGCTCCGATCGCGCGACGCGGCCGGATCCGCGGCGCCCGAACCCGCGACGCTCGGACCCGCGGCCGTCTCGTCGACCGTGAGGTCGGCCGAGCCGTTGCCACGCCGCCGACCACGCAACGTGCGGACGTTGGCCGGCGTCGCGGCGATCGTCGTCGTCGCCGCGGCGATGACGCCGTTCTGGATGCGCGTGCGCCGCGCGCAACCGGAGCTCGAGCCGCGCACGCCGTCGGCACGCGCCGAGTTTGCGCGCGCCGAACAGTTGGAGGCGGCCGGCGAGTATGCGGCGGCGCTCGAGACGTATCGCCGCGTCTCCGCGGACGAGCCGGACTTCGCGCGTGCGTACTACGGAATGAGCATCGCCGCGCAATGGGCGGGCCGGACGGATTCGGCGCTCGTCTATGCGCGCCGCGCCGCCGGAATGCTCGATCAGCTTCCGGCGATGGAACGCGCGTCACTTCCCGCGTGGCGCGCGTTTCTCGATGCGCGCATCGGCGATGCCGCGGACCTGTACGCGGCCGCGCTCAAACGCTACCCGGACGACGCACGCTCGTGGATGCAATTGGGCGAGCTGCGCTTCCATTGGGGGTCGGCGTTCGGCGTTCCCTCCGCGAGCGCGGCTGACGCGTTTCGGCAGGCGTTGCGGCTTCAGCCCACGAACGGCGCGGCGATCGTTCACCTCGCGCGATTGACGGGGCGCTCCGGTCAGACGGCGGCCTTCGATTCATTGGCGCTGCTCGCCGACTCCCGCGCGCTCTCCACGACCGAGCGGCTCGAGCTTCACGCGTTCCGGGCCGTGCTTCACGACAACGCGGCCGGCCGCGTGCAACTGCTCGGCGAAACGATCGCCACCGGCGCGTCCGCGGTCGTTGAACTCGCGCGGCTGATCGCGCCCGTCGATTCGGCGTTGACCCGCTCGCTCGCGCACGCGTTGACCAGCGCGTCCAATCGGATCGAGACGCGCGCGCTTGGATATGTCGTGCTCGCGCATCTCGAGATTGCCCGTGGCCGCGTCAGCGCGGCGCGCGCGTGGCTCGATTCACTCGGCGTCGACCTACCGGCGCCGGGGGCGGAGCAGCTCGGCGCGGTCGCGACGCTCCCGTGGATGACCGCCGATACCGCGTTGGCGCGAGTGGCCCTGGCGGCGATCGATCACGCGCCCCGACAGCAACAATACGTGCCGCTCCTGCGCGGTGAAGCCGGAATGCGATCGAACGAAATCCGCACCGCGCGGCGTCTCTACCTCACGGCGCTGCTCCGTGCGCAATTGGGCGACACCGCGGCGGCGGAACGCGATGCGGAGCAGCTGGAGACGCCGCCGAAGTCCGATTCGATCGAGCGAGACAATGCCCGCGAGCTGGCGTCGACCGTGCGCGCGATCTGGGCGTTCGACCGCGGCGACGCCGCGCGTGCGCTCGCGTTGATCGGCGAGCCCGGTACGCAACTCGACGCGTCGATCGGCGACTTCACCGCCTACCCGAAGGCTCGCCGGCGCTATTTGCGCGCGCAGGCGCTCGAGCGCCTTGGCCGGCCCTTGGATGCGGTCGCGTGGTATTCGACGTTTCCGGATCCGTCGTCATATGACATTGCGTATGTTGGTCCGGCGATGCTCGGCGCCGCGCGCGGTTATGCCCGGCTCGGCAATCCGACGCTGGCGGATTCGCTCACCCGCGTGGCGCGTGGGCGCTGGTCCGCGCGCTAAAACAAGGCGTACTGGACCGGCGCTTCGGCGCGCGCATCGCCTGGCGTGAACGGTCCGACGACGGCGTCCTGTTTCGCGGCGGTGACCGTGCCCCTGAATCGCGTCCGCACGAGCGCGCCGCGCATGTTCGTGAGCGCGATGTTGGGCGAATTGCAGTTCTCGCTCAGGTGCGCCAGCACGAGGTGCTGCATCTCCCGCGTCACCGCGTCGCGCGCGAACACCCCGGCGTCGCGATTCGACAAGTGCCCCGTCTTGCACGCGATCCGCTGCTGCAGCCACCGCGGATAGGGCCCGTTCCGCAGCATGTCGTCGTCGTGGTTCGATTCGAGAACTAGTATATCAAGACGCTCACAAGCGTCCGCGACGGCGCGCGACACGTGCCCCATGTCGTAGAACAGGCCGGCCCGCGCGCCCGTCGAGTGGCTCTCGACCACGAACCCCACCGACTGATTCGCGTCATGCGGGGTCGCGGTGCTCGTCACGGTCATGCGCTCGAACTCGATCGTCATTCCCGGCTCGAACAGATGCACCGGCGCCTCCGCCAACTCCGGCGCCTTGGCCGTGCCCGGCGTCGCTAACACGCCCCAACCCCATTTCTTCGCGGCGGCGCCGGCGCCCTTCACGTGATCCGAATGCTCGTGCGTGATCAGGCAGCCCTCGATCGACTCGGGAGCAATGCCGATCGTCGCCAGCCGGCCGGCCAGCGTCCGCGTGCCGAAGCCGCAGTCGATCAGAATACGGCTCCCGTCGCATTCGACGAGAATCGCATTGCCGCTGCTGCCGCTTCCGAGCATCCAAAGCTTCACGACTCGTCCGTCTCCACGGTCCACCGCCCCGCGTGCACACTCATGAGATGGCGACGGGCCCGGTCGCTCAGCTCGACATGGCGGCGCGCCATCATGCGCGCCGCGGTCTCGACGAATTTATCGGCGCGATACGTCTCGTAGGGAGGTTTGCCGCCCCACGAAAACGGCGCGACGACCTTCGGCGGCATCTGATCGAACACGTTGGCCGCCGCGCCGAGCACGCAGCCCGTCGTCAGCGTCAGTCCGATCCCGGTTTTCACATGATCGCCGAACAACGTCCCCAGAAACTGCATTCCCGTATCCCGAACGCCGCTGGGCGTCCACAACGCCACGGTACCGTACGTGTTCTTCAGATTGCTCGTCACGGTGCTCGCGCCCAGATTCACCCAGCGGCCAAGGTACGAGTGGCCGACGAATCCGTCGTGCCCCTTGTTCGAGTAGCCGAGAAAGACCGTATTGCTGAGCTCACCGCGGACCTTGCAGACGTCGCCGATTGAGCAAACGCTAATGTCCCCGCCCATGACTTGAACGTCGCGTCCGATGTAACATGGGCCGGTGATGCGCGTGAACGAACGAATGTGCGCACCGGGCTGAATGAGAATCGGGCCCGCGGTCGCATCGAGCACGACGTATGGCTCGATCACCACGTTCTCGAGCACGATGATGGGTTCGGCGCCCAGCACCGTCACATGCGTCGGAAGCGGCGGCTGCTCGAGCCACGGCCGCGACGCCACCTGGCGAATGTCTGCCGAGAGCTGGTCGGGCAGCAGGCGGACGAAATCCCAGACGTCCCACAACCAGCGGCCGTCGACGTTGCCGATCGACCCGGTGCCGACCTGCACTTCGTCGAGGGGCAGCGTGCCATCGGCGAACTGCCACACGCCGACGGGATCCTTGAGGCGCACCGCAACGAGCTCCGTGCCGTTGCGCCACAGGCTCGACGACGCGTTCATGCGACCAACCTTCGTCGGATCGCGTGGCACTGCCGGTACGAAGCGGCTGTTAACAACGATCGCGCCGGCGGGAATCGTCGTGTCCGCGGGGCGCGTTCCAGGTTCGTCGAAGTCGGCGTGGCGATCGCCCGCGATGAAGAATGCGTCGCCCTGAAGGCCGAGCGCCGCCATCCATCGCTCGCGAATGAGCGCCGTGCCCGCGCGCATCTCGGAGATCGGGCGCGTCGAGGCAAACGGCTCGAACGTGCGCGCGTGCGCGTCGTCGTAGAGGTAGAGCCGAGCCGTGCTCACGTGCGCTCCGTCACGCTGCGGGGCAGCGCTTCGATGAGCTGCTTGAGATTCAACGAACGCTCGGCGGTCGTCACGAGCACCATGCCGTTCTCGACGACGACGACGAGATCCGATACGCCGTACAGCACCACGGATTGTCCGGGCGCGTGAACGACGTTGTTCGCCGCCCCGACAGAATGGACATGGCCCTGCGTGGCGTTGCCGTGTGCGTCCGTAGGACGGACGCGGCGAAGCGCGGCCCACGTGCCAACGTCGTCCCAGCCGAAATCGCCGGGCACCACCGCGACGCGGTCGCTGCGCTCGAGCACGCCGACGTCGACGGCGATCGGCGTCACGGCGGAGAAGAAGCGCCGAATGTCGTTGGCGTGCGCATGCAGCGCCGGGGCGATCTCGGGCGTCAGGCGCCGCACTTCGTCCAGGAAATCGCCGACGCGCCACGCAAAGATTCCTGAATTCCACAAGTATCCGTCGCGGGTCATCTCGATCGCGCGCGCCATGTCCGGCTTCTCGACGAACCGCGCGACGCGCCGCGCATTGCTGTCGATCTCGTCGCCAGGTTGAATGTGGCCGAGCCCGGGATCCGGCCGATCGGGAACGACGCCCACGGTCACGAGCGCGTGATGCTGTTCGGCGACGTACGCCGCGCGCGAAAGCGCCTGTTGAAAGCGGTGATCATCGCGGATGGCCGAGTCGGCGTGAATCGAGATCATGACGGCATTCGGGCCGGCGCGGCGCGCGATCTCCTGGGCGCCCCACGCGAGCGCCGCCCCCGTTCCGCCGGCCCGCGGCTCGGCGATGAGGTTCTCGCGCGGAATGTTCGGCAACATTTGCGCGATGGTCGGCACCAACGTGGCGTTGGTGAGTATCAACACCCGTTCAGGCGGCACGACCGGACCGAGCCGCTCGACCGACTGAACGAGCAGCGGATCTTCAGTGACGAGAGGCAGGAGTTGCTTCGGACGTGACGGTGTGCTCAGCGGCCAGAAGCGAGAGCCGACTCCGCCGGCGAGAACGACGGCCCAGCGCGTCGTCGGCGATGGCGTCGACGCCGTCATGCGGAGCCGGCCGCGGATTCGTCGGGGCCAAGCCCGACGAGCTCGGCCGCGCGCGCGTACAGCTTCTTGGGGCTGAACGGCTTGGTCAGGAAGTCGTTCGCGCCAAGTCCCATGGCGCTGGTATGCTGCTGTTCCTGGCCGGCCGCGGTGAGGATGATGCAGGGCAGCTCGCGCCACCGCGCATCGTTGCGCATGGCCGCGAGGACGTCGAGACCGCTCAAGTGCGGCATCATGAGATCGAGCAAAACGAGGCGGATGTCGGATTCACGCTCGAGCACCTGGAGCGCTTCGCGGCCGTCATAGGCGAGCGTGACGCGAAACGGGCCTTGCTCGAGTTTCATTTTGATGATGCGGCCGATGTGGGGCTCGTCATCGGCGACGAGAACGTGCCAGCTCGGGTCGGGGTTGGACACGTGACGTCAAACGAGAGCGGCGATGTGTTCGCGATTTCGGCGCAGCTCGAAGAGCAGTTGGCCAATGTTCGCGCGCGGCGTGACGAGCACCAGGAGAATGGCTTCGGCGGACAAAACGGAGATGATGGCGAGCCCGTTGCGGTGTTCCAGCACCGCGGTCAGCAGCTCGCCGCGGTTGGTGGCCGAACCGAGGTCGTCCGCGGGGCCGATGATCGCGGGAATGCGGGCCGCGATATCTTCGGCCTCGAGTCCCGGTGCCAGTTGACTGTCGATCAGCAGCCCATCGCGTCCGAGCACGATGGCGGCGTCGACACCTTCACGCTGCCGAATGGCGGCAACCAGATCACGAATGCTCGGCATGTGCCGGTCCCAACTCCCCCCGCAAAAGACTTGCAAAGTCGTGGCGAAGCTAGAGATGAAGATAGTCGAAGTCAAGCGATCACAATCGCTTGAAGAATGCGTCGCCGCTCCGTATCCTTCGCCCTTGAGCTCCCCAAACATGACTCGTCCAACTCTTCGTCCGCGGCTGTCGATCTTCGCGTGCGCGGCGGCTGTTTGTGCCGTCGCCGCGTTGTCCGCTGCGGCGTGCGGCAACTTCACGGGCGTCCCCGCCTCGCTGCCCACCATCAGCGACACGGGAACCGTCTTCGCGCTCAATGGCGCGCCTCCCGGCGCTCCGACGGCCCTGCACGTGTTCAGCGGCGCGCTGACGTCGGCCGACGCCAACTTCATCTTCGACGTTGCGTTCGACATCGATCCCAGCGGCACCATCGTTGTGCTGCCGCAGCGCGCGGTCGCGAGCGGCCTGGCGGCGACGCACACGGTCTCCCTGCAAAAGGACACCGTGAACTCCTTCGACCAGTTGACGCGCGCGCCGGCGAACGGCTATCGCGCCGACACCGCGATGACGATCAAGCCGAATCAGGTGATTCTCGTGCAAAGCGCGGACGCGAACGCCTGTGGTGTGTCGCTCACCGGTACGACGATCTATGCCAAGATCGTGATCACGGCCGTCGACAAGGCTGCCCGCCAGCTCGCCGTGAAGTACACGACGGATCCGAACTGCGGCTTCCGGTCGTTCGCGACCGGCATTCCCAAGGACTGATCGCGTGCACGACGTCCGCGTGCTTCGCGAGCAGGTCGACGTGCTGCGCGAAGGGCTCGCGCGGCGCGGCGCGCTCGACACGTTGGCGCCGGTGGTCGATCGCGGCGTCGACGCCGAACGCGAGCGGCGGACGCTCATCCAGGCGGTCGAAGAACGAAAGGCGGCGCGCAACGCGAACGCGCAGGAAGTCGGCAAGCGCAAGAAGGCAAAGGAAGACGCCGACGAACTGATCGCGCGCGGCAAATCGCTCGGCGACGAGATCGCGAAGCTCGAGACGGAGCTCGCCCAGGTCGAAGCGGAACTGCAGCGCACGGTGCTGGAGATTCCGAACATCACGCTCGCGAACGTCCCCGCGGGCGGCGAAGAGAACAACGTCATCGTCAAGACGTGGCGCGAGCCGCGAACGTCCGAGGGCGTCAAGCCGCACTGGGAGATTGGCGCGCGGCTCGGCATGATCGATCTCGAACGCGCGGCGAAGGTGTCGGGTTCGGGCTTCGTGTTCTATCGAAAGTCCGGCGCACGACTCATTCGCGCACTCGTCAACTACTTCATGGACACGCATCGCGAGGAACACGGCTACGAGGAAGTCTGGCCGCCGCTCCTTGTGAATCGCGCGACGATGACCGGCACCGGCCAGCTGCCGAAGTTCGAGGACGATGCCTACGCCACGAAGGGCGACGATCTGTTCCTCATCCCGACGGCCGAAGTCCCGGTGACGAATCTTTACCGCGACGAGATTCTCGATGCGGACCAGTTGCCGATGGCGTTCGTCGCATACAGCAAATGCTTTCGCCGCGAGGCCGGTTCGGCGGGGAAGGATACGCGCGGCATTTTGCGAACGCACGAATTCGACAAGGTGGAGCTGGTGCGATACGTCACGCCCGAGACATCGGGCGAGCAGCACGAAGCGTTGACGCGCCACGCGGAGTCGATCCTCGAACGCCTCGGAATTCCGTATCGGCGGAAGCTGCTTGCCGCCGGCGACACGGGCTTCAGTTCGGCGATGACGTACGATCTCGAGGCGTGGGCGCCGGGCGTCGGCGCGTGGCTCGAGGTGTCGTCCTGCAGCAACTTCACCGACTATCAGGCGCGCCGGGCGAATATTCGCTATCGCCCCGCCAAGGGCGAGAAGCCACGCTTCGTGCATACGCTCAACGGCTCGGGACTCGCGTTCCCGCGCACGGTCGCGTGCATTCTCGAGCATTATCAGAATGCTGATGGTTCGGTGACCGTTCCCGACGTCTTGCGGCCGTATCTCGGAACCGACGTTCTCCGCTGAACGGAGGTGCTATGCGCATGATGCGCCGCGGCAAGCCGGAGCTCCTGGTTGCCACGCTCATCCTGGTGCTGCTGGGGGCGTACGTGTGGTACACCCAGCGGGTCGTCGCGGATTTGCGCGCCGATGCCGCGAATTCGATCGACATGTATCGCCGCGTGTATCGCGCGATCAACGATCCCCGGCCGGGTGTCGCCGATCAGGCGCTGTTCGACCTCTCGAACAGCATCGTGAAGCAGGGCGTGCCGTTGATCGTGACGGACCTGAGCGGCAAGGTCGCGTTTCACGCCAATCTCGTCTTCGATCGTAGCGGGAATCCGGTCACGAACGACGACCCGCGCGTGGCGCAGTACATCCCCATTCTCGAGGCGCAGCACAAGCCGATCGTCGATTCGCTCGTCGGCACGAAAGTGTACTTCGGCGATCCCGCGGTCGTGCGGGGCTTGAGAATCATTCCGGCGTTGTTCGCGATCAGCGCGGCGCTGCTCGTGCTGTTCGCGCTGTTCCTGATTCGCTCGCGAGGCGACGCTGCGCGCGAACGACTGTGGGCCGGCATGGCGCGTGAGTCCGCTCACCAGCTCGGCACGCCGCTCTCGAGTCTTTCAGGATGGATCGAGCTGCTCGAGGAGCGCGCGAACGACGATTCGTCGCAAGCCGCCGTGCGCCACATGCGCGGCGATCTGGAGCGGCTCGATCGCGTGGCGCACCGCTTCGAGCGCATCGGGCGCGAGCCCAAGTACGAGGAGATCGATGCGGCCGGTATTGTCGCGCGCATCGCGAAATACTTTCAGGCGCGCGTGCCGACGCTGGCGAACACCATCGTCATCGACTCGGCGATCGCGCCCGACCTGCACGTGGTGCACGGCGATCCCGTGCTGCTCGAGTGGGCGGTCGAGGTGCTGACGAAGAACGCGATCGATGCCTTGGCCGGGCGCGGCGGTCGCGTCTCGCTCGCCGCGGAGCGCGGGCCGGACGATGCGGTCGTCATTCGCGTCGCCGACAACGGCCCCGGCGTCCCGCGCGAGCTGCGCGCGCGGATCTTCGAGCCTGGGTTCTCCACTAAGAAAAGTGGATGGGGCATTGGCTTGTCGCTCGCCAAACGCATCGTGGAAGAGAACCACGGCGGCAAATTGATGCTGGTGCCGGCGGAGCAGGGCGCGACGTTCGAGATTATTCTACACTGATGCATATCTGCGGAATTCCGAGCGGAGGTGCGAAGCGCCGAAGTGAGGAAGCATGACCGAAGAAGAAGAACGCCTCGCCGGCCTCAACCCGGCGCAGCGCGAAGCTGTCCTGCACGTCGATGGCCCATTGCTCGTGCTCGCCGGCGCGGGATCGGGCAAGACGCGCGTGCTCACCACGCGCATCGCGCGGTTGATCGACGTCGAGGGCGTCGATCCGCGGCAGATTCTCGCCGTCACGTTTACCAACAAAGCGGCCGGCGAGATGCGCGACCGGATCGGCCGCCTGCTCGGCGCCGATCCGTCGGGGATGTGGGTCGGCACCTTCCATGCGATCGGCGCTCGGATGTTGCGCATGTCCGCGCATCTGGTCGGCCGCACGCCCGCCTTCACCATCTACGATCAGGACGACTCGCTCGGCGTCATCAAACGGTTGATGGAGCGGCACGACGTCTCGCCGAAGCAATTCACGCCGCGCGCGGTGCAGTCGGCGATCTCCGACGCCAAGAACTCGCTCGTCACCCCGCCGGAGTACGAGCGATTGGCGATGGACATGTTCGCCAAGGCGGTGGCGCCGGTGTATCGCTCGCAGGGCGAAGCGCTGCAACTCGCGAACGCCGTGGACTTCGACGACCTGCTCGTGCTGCCGGTGCGCATGTTGCAACAGCACCCCGAGCGGCTCGCCTATTACCGCGGACGATTCCGGTATATTCTAGTTGATGAATACCAGGATACTAATCGCGCGCAGTATGAGCTGATCAAACTGCTCGGCGGCGAGCACGGCAACGTCTGCGTGGTCGGCGACGACGACCAGTCGATCTATGGCTGGCGCGGGGCGGACATCCGGAACATCCTCGACTTCAACAAGGACTTCCCGAACGCGGCCATCGTCCGGCTCGAGGAGAACTACCGCTCGACGCCGCAGGTGCTGGCGCTGGCCAATCTCGTGATCAGCGCCAACACCGGCCGCATGGGCAAGACGTTGCGCGCCACGCATCCGAGTGGCGAGCCGGTCACGATCGTCCGGTGCCTCGATGAGCGCGATGAAGCCGACTTCGTCGTCGGCGAGGTCAACTCACGGCGCGCGCAATCGTCGCGATCGTTGAACGATGTCGCGGTGCTGTATCGCACCAACGCGCAGAGCCGCGCCATGGAAGAAGCGCTGCGTCGCTACGCCGTGCCGTATCGCCTCGTCGGCGCCGTCCGCTTCTACGACCGGCGCGAGATCCGCGATCTCATGGCGTATCTCAAGCTCATCGCGAACCCCGCGGACGACGAAGCACTCCGCCGCGCCGTCGGTGTACCGAAACGCGGACTTGGTGAAACCACGATCGAGAACCTCGCCGAGCAGGCGCGGCAACGCGGGTTGCCGATTTATGAAGGTGCGCAGCTCGCTGAAATAACGACCGGCATGCGTCCGGCGGCGCGGACCGCACTTGCTGAATTCGTGAAGTTGATCCAGACGCTGCGCGAGCGCGCGAGCGAGGCGGCGGTCGACGAGCTGCTCCGCGAGCTCGTCGAAGCCATTCGCTACGGCGACTATCTGCGCGCCGAAGGACCGGAATCCGCCGAGCGTCTGGACAACGTACGCGAGTTGATCACCGGCGCGGCGGAGCAGGTGGCCGACGACCTTGGCGAAGTTGGCCTGCGCCCGCTCGATCACTTCCTGCAGCGCGCGCAGCTCGTCGCCGGGGCGGACGACTTGGGGAGCGGCGCCGACGACGCCGTGACGTTGATGACGCTGCACAACGCCAAAGGGCTCGAGTTTCCCTTCGTGTTCATCACCGGCATGGAGGACGGACTGTTTCCGCTCGCCAAGGCGTTCGATGATCCCGCGCTTCTCGAGGAGGAGCGGCGATTGTTTTACGTCGGCATCACGCGCGCCGAGCGGAAGTTGTACGTCACGCACGCCGAGGAGCGGCGGCGCAACGGCGAGCTGTTGCCGTCGCGCCAGTCGAGCTTTCTCGACGGCATTCCCGACGACATGGTGGAGCGAAAGAGCACGATCAAAGTGCGCAGCTCCGGCCGGTCGGTCATGCGTGCAGGTGGAGACTGGGGCGGCTCGAGCAGTTATGGCAGCAAATTTGGCACGAGCGCGCGCTCGAGCCGCGACGCCGAAGATTTCTTCAGTCGTCCGTCGGCATCGTCGCGGCGTCCGGGACAGCCGGTCGGCGGGTTCGGCGGCGTCTCGATCTCGGTCGAGGACGAGTCGCAGGATGCACCGATGTTCGTGGTCGGTGCGCGCGTCAAGCATCGCAAGTTCGGCACGGGAACGATCGCCGAGCTGTCGGGCATCGGCCGCGACGCGAAGGTGAAGGTGGACTTCGACGACGAGGCCGTTGGTCGCAAGACGCTGGTGATCGCGCAGGCGAATCTCGAGCGCGGAGACGACTGATGGCGGTGACCATCGATGACGTCCGGCACATCGCGGCGCTCGCGCGGTTCGGACTCGGCGACGAGCGCATGCAGTCGCTCGTGGGCGAGCTGAACACCATCCTCGCGCACATGGACGTGTTGTCGCAGGTGAACACGGACGGTGTCGAGGCGATTGATGGCCTGGGCGCCGCCGCCGCCCCGTTGCGCGCGGATGCCGGACCACCGATTCCGCTCGCGCGCAGCATCGACGCCTTCGCGCCAAAGGTCGAAGGCGGATTCTTTCTCGTCCCGCGGTTGTCGACGCACGAGGATCCCGAGGCCGCGTCGTGACGTCTGGCCGATCGCGGGCTGAGGAGAGCCTGCGTCGCGCGCGCGAGGTCGGCGCGTTCGATCGGGCTGGCTTGAACATTCTGTTATACTCGGATGCTAAAGACCTCCGTGCGCAGGTCGAGCGCGTCGAGGAGCGGCGTGCGGCGGGGATGACGGATTCGCTCGCCGGCGTGCCGGTGGTGATCAAGGACAACATCGCGACGCGGACGTTGCCGACGACCTGTGCTTCGCGCATCCTCGAGGGCTACGTCAGCCCGTTCGATGCGACCGCGGTCGCGCGCCTCCGCGATGCGGGGGCGGTGATCATCGCCAAGTCGAACATGGATGAGTTTGGAATGGGCTCGTCAAATGAGAACAGCGCGTTCGGTCCGGCGCGGAATCCGCTCGATCCGGCGCGCGTGCCCGGTGGATCCTCCGGCGGGTCGGCCGCGGCCGTCGCGGCGGGGATCGTCGACATCGCGCTGGGGTCGGAGACGGGCGGGTCAGTTCGGCAGCCCGCCGCGTTGTGCGGCGTCGTCGGTGTCAAGCCGACGTACGGCCGCGTGAGCAGATTTGGCCTGGTGGCGTTCGCGTCGTCCCTCGATCACATCGGCGTCTTCGGCCGCACGGTGGACGATGCCGCGCTCGGTCTCCAAACGATCGCCGGCCACGATCCGCTCGACTCGACGTGCGCCGCCGAGCCCGTCCCCGACTATCGCGCGGCCGCGCGGGGTGCGCTGACCGGCGTCGTCATCGGCAAACCCAAGGAGTATTTCCCCGACGATCTCGATCCGCAGATCCGCGCGCGATGCGACGCGGCCCTGCACGCGCTCCGCGAGCTGGGCGCCGAAATTAGAGAAGTCTCATTGCCGCACACCGGCCTCGCGATCGAGGTGTACTACATCATCGCGCCGGCCGAAGCGTCGTCCAACCTGGCGCGCTTCGACGGCGTGCGGTATGGCGCCAGACAGGCCGCACGCGGCGGCGACGGACTGCGCGGGATGTACGAGGAAACACGCTCGCGCGGCTTCGGCCCCGAAGTCACGCGCCGCATTCTCCTGGGCACCTACGTGCTCTCGGCAGGCTACTACGACGCGTACTATCGCAAGGCGCAGCAGGTGCGCGCGCTGATCGCGCGCGATTTCGCCAAGGTGTTCGCGCGCGGCGTGCATTTGCTCTTCACACCCACGACACCGACGACCGCGTTTCCGATCGGGGCCAAGTCCGATCCGTACGAGATGTATTTGAGCGACATCTTCACGTGTACGGCGAATCTCGCCGGCGTGCCCGCGATGTCCTTGCCGATCGGGAGGGTGGACGGTCTTCCGGTCGGCGGCCAGTTCATCGCGCCACACTTCGACGAGCGGCAGATGTTCGCCGCCGCCTACGCGCTGGAGCGCGTCCTCGGCGAGGACGCGCACCGATGACCACCGCCGCGTCAGGGAAGTGGACCGACCGGTACGAGATGGTCGTCGGCCTCGAGGTGCACGTCCAGCTCAAGACGGCGACCAAGATTTTCTGTCGCTGCTCGACGGATTTCGGTGCGTCGCCCAACGCGAACACCTGCCCGGTGTGTCTCGCGCTGCCGGGGGCGCTGCCTGTGCTCAACGAGCACGCCGTGGAGCTGGCGATTCGCGCGGCCCTCGCTCTCGAGTGCACGGTGAACACGACGTCGGTGTTCGCGCGGAAGAACTATTTCTATCCCGACTTGCCGAAGGGGTATCAGATCTCGCAGTTCGACAAACCGATCGCGAGCGGCGGGTGCGTCACCATCGGCGCTCGGCGCGATGGGTCGGACGTTCGCATTGGGCTGACGCGCGCGCACATGGAGGAAGACGCCGGCAAGTCCGTTCACGACCGGTTCTCGGGGTTCACCGGCGTCGACCTCAATCGTGCCGGCGTGCCGCTGCTCGAGATCGTCAGCGAGCCCGAGATGTTCGACACGGCCCAGGTCGACGCATATTTGAAGACACTCAAGCAAATTCTCGAATACACGCGCGTCAGCGACGTCAACATGGAAGAGGGCAGTCTTCGCGTCGACGCCAATATCAGCGTCCGCGAGCGGGGCGAGACGAACCTCGGGACCAAGACCGAGCTCAAGAACTTGAACTCGTTTTCGAACGTCGTCCGCGCGCTCGAGGTCGAGTTCGCGCGGCAGTGCGCGCTGATCGACGCCGGCGGCAGAGTCGAACAACAGACGCTGTTGTGGGATGAGCACGCCGGCGACGTCCGGCCCGCGCGCTCGAAGGAAGGCAGTCACGATTACCGCTACTTTCCCGAGCCCGATCTGCCGCCGCTCATCATCTCGGGCAAACGACTCGATCACATCAGGCGACACCTGCCGGAGCTACCGGCCGCCCGGCGCGAGCGATACCGTCGCGAATACCCGGTGCTGACCGACTATGACCTCCACGTACTCACCGCCGGCCCAGCGATCGGTGAATACTTCGAGCAGGTGGCGCGGCAGAGCGACGACGGAAAGACCGCCGCCAACTGGATGATGGGCGAAGTGCTCGCGGCGCTGAAAAGCACCGGACAGTCCGTCGAGCACTTCACGGTGCGTCCCGCCGATCTCGCACAGTTGCTGAACCTCGTTCGCGACGACGTCGTGAGCCACACGGCGGCCAAGCAGATTTTCGCCACCATGGTCCACACGGGCGATCCGCCGGCGCAGATCGCCCAACGCGATCGACTGCTCAAAATCAGCGACGAGAGCGCGCTGTCGGATTGGATCGACGAAGTGTTCGCCGAGCATCCGGACGAAGCGCGGCGGTTCGTCGGCGGCGAGAAGCGGTTACAGGGTGTGCTCGTCGGCTTCGTGATGAAGAAATCCAGCGGCAGCGCCGACCCGAAGCGGGTGAATCAGTTGCTTGCCACGCGCGTCGGAACGTAGAGCGGATCGGCGAGGTTCCGCGAAAACGGCAGCGTCGTGTCGGGCATCCCGAATACGCGATCGGCTTCTTCATGGAGCCGATGGTCGCCCACTTCACGCAGCGTCTTGCGGCGCACCTTCTTCGCCAGGCGCAGTGCTTCGTCGCCCGACGGATCGAGGCGGAACGGCTCCGAGCGATCCATGCGCTGCAGCATGTCGATGATGAAATCGTACGAGCGCGCGACGTACGCGCCGACTTCGTCATCCGGCAAATCCCAGCGGCTGTTCTCCTTCATGAGCTGGAAGATGCGCTGCCACGACTCGTTGTCGGCGACGATGACCATCCCGCGGAAGATGCGGCGGTTGGTCGACGTGCTGAAAATCGTGGGACTCAACACGCGGTCGAGCAGGCCGTCCGAGCGCGAGTGATCGAGCAGAATGAGCTCGCGCGCGCTGCGTGCGCACGCGGTGCCCAGGTGGGTCTCGAACCTGCTCTCCCAATACGAGTGTCCGAGCCCCGACGTGCTCGACGTGACCGCGAGTTGCTTCGGTACGAAGTAGTTGTGCGCCACGGAGTCTGCCGCGAGATGCGACAGGTATCCCAACCCGAACGCGCGGAGCGGATCATCGCCCGCGCCGTCGAGAATCTCCATCCCGACGTTCCATGAGTGACAGTGGCGGCCGACCGGCACGTACTTCTTCGCAATGCTCGTGTCCGCCGCGATCGACCCATACAGAAAGTCGTACGGGAATTCCTTGAGCAGCGCGGCAATCGACGGCGGCAGGAGCGCCAGCGATCGCATGACCGCTTCGCCGAGGTAGACGTGCGTACCCGGCGTCCAGGCGTGCGCGACCGCCGGCGCGACAATCAGGAACACCAGGGCGAGCGCGACGGCGCGCCGGGCTGTCACGAGCCGCCCAACGCCCGGCGCCCAACGTCCATCACAGACCGAGACGCTTGCGCTGCCGCCGAATGGAGCGACGCAAGTCCTTGAGCTCGGACTCCACCGCGTCATCGATCGCCTCACGTGCGCGGCCGAGATACTCCGACATGTGATCCGAGATCTCGTCGCGCGGAATACTGTCCCACACGTCGTGGCCGCGGCGCGCGGCCCACCGGCCGCCTTGCTTGCCCCACCGCGATGCATGCCGGCCGGCCCACTTCGCGCCTTGACCCAAGCCGCGCATGACCGGCGACACCGGACGCGACCCCGACGGGCCGCGCCGCAACATGTACGTTAACCCCGCGCCGAGCGTCGCGCCGATGAGCGCCGCGGTGAGCAGGTCGTATTCGCGATCATATCCCTCCGAGGCCGCCTCGTCCGCTCCGCGGATGGCGGGCCCGCGGCCGGACGCGCGGGACTGCTGTGAAGCCGCCTGCCGCCGGCTCCGCGGACGGTTGGGAGCTGCCGTCGTGGCCATCGTCTTCCTCCTCGCTTTCCAATTGGCTTTCGATTGCATCGGCCAGAACGGCCGGATCGAGCTCGTCTGACGCAAGGTCCATCCCACGGCGTCGGAATGCGGCCGCTCCGCCGCGAACTCCGCGGACGGCAGAGGCCGTGGACACGAACACCTGCTCCGCTTCGTCCTGCACCACCGCGAGCAACGCATTGAATTCGTTCAGGCGTTCCTCGGTCAGCGCCACGGCGTGCTGCACGCGCTCGTTGGCGGCCACGATCGTCGCATTCACCTTCTGCACGTCGGTCCGGATCGAGGTCGTGACGAAGTTGACGTTGTCGGTGATCACGCTCAAGTGATGCATGATGGGCGTGATGTCGCCCTGCATCCGGTCGAGCAGATGGCTGACCTTGCGATACACCTTCCGGAAGTGCCAGGCAACCGGAACCGCCACGACGACGAGCACGAGCAGCGCGAGTGTGATGATCGCGCTCGCGATCGTCGTGATCTGCTCGAACACCCCGTGCGCCGGCAACACCGGCTTGACCAGCAGCGTGTCGTGGGTCGCCGCGGCCGCCTGCATCAGAAATGGTCCCAGCGAAAAAAGTGAAGCCATTGCGATTCCAGGAGTGCAAGCCAAAGGCCAAGCATGCTCGGCCGCATGTGCTGCTGTGGGGACGCGTCACCGCATGCTACGCCAAGCTGGCGTACGAAGCAACCAGAATGAACCAACGGCGCGCGCTGGTCGCACGGAACGTGCGCCATGCCACGACTCCGCCATTGCTTTTCGCGCGGGGCCCCGGACATTCTTCGCTCGATTCCGACCACGACCACCAGCTACGCCTCAGCCACGCACATGAGCGCTCTGCAGTTCATCGTCCAAGGTGGACAACGCCTGTCCGGAACGATTCGCCCGTCCGGCAACAAGAACGCCGCGCTGCCCATCGTGTGCGCGGCCCTGCTCACCGAACACCCGGTGACGCTCGAGAACGTGCCGCGCATTCGCGACGTCGAGACGCTGGTCGAGCTCATCGCCACCCTGGGCGTCGACGTCGCGTGGTCGGAGCGCAACACGCTTCAGATTCATGCGAAAACCGTAAAGTCGGCGAGCCTCGACCCCAAGCTGTGCCGAAAGATTCGCGCGTCGATTCTTCTGGCCGCGCCGCTCCTCGCGCGCTGCGGCGAGATCGAGCTGCCGCCGCCGGGCGGCGACGTCATCGGCCGCCGCCGCGTCGACACGCATTTTCTGGCGCTCGAGCGCCTCGGCGCCCACTTCGAGCTCGATGAGAGCTTCCATCTCTCCACGAAAGGCCTCCGCGGCGCCGACGTCTTTCTCGATGAGCCCAGCGTCACGGCCACCGAGAACGCGATCACCGCGGCCGTTGCCGCGAGCGGCACCACCATCCTCCGCAACGCGGCCAGCGAGCCACACGTTCAGGACCTCTGCCACTTTCTCATCGCGCTCGGCGCCGACATCGACGGCGTCGGCACGAACAAGCTGACCATCGAAGGTGGACGACAGCTCGGCGGCGCGACGCATCGTATCGGCCCGGACCACATCGAGGTCGGTTCGTTTATCGGCATGGCGGCCGCCACGGGATCGGAGCTGCGCATCGCGGACGCCGGCATCGAACATCTCCGGTCGACGCTCATGGGCTTCGCGCGCCTCGGCGTCTCGTGCAAGATCGAAGGAGCGGATCTCGTCGTGCCCGCCGAGCAGGAAAAGGTCATTCAGAGCGATCTCGGCGGGCACGTGCCGAAGCTCGAGGATCAGCCGTGGCCGGCTTTCCCGGCGGACACGATGTCGATCGCGCTCGTCGCCGCGACGCAATGTACCGGGCTCATTCTGATCCACGAGAAGATGTTCGAGTCGCGCCTCTTCTTCGTCGATAAGCTGGTGGGCATGGGCGCGCGCATCGTGCTGTGCGATCCGCACCGCGCGCTCGTCTCCGGTCCGTCGCGGCTGCGCGGCAGCACCGTCGATTCACCCGACATTCGCGCCGGCATGGCGATGCTCGTCGCCGCGATGACGGCCGACGGCGAGAGCACCATCAACAACGTCGCCCAGATCGAACGCGGCTACGAGCGCATCGACGAGCGGCTGCGCGCGCTCGGTGCCAAGATCGAGCGCGTGGAAGACCGCCGGGCAAAATGAGCGTCGCATTGTCATCCTGAGCAAAGCGAAGGATCAGCTTTTTGTGACGATTCTCGAACAATCGGAAGTCATCGGCGACTTCGCGGAGTTCGGCATTCGCGCCTTCGCGACGTCGCGTGATGCCGGAACGTTCGGCGTAAATGGCGGTGAGCCGGTCAGCGAGGTGATGGGCCGATGGAACCAGCTGCGCCAGGAGCTCGCGCCAAGCAGCGCGGGAATCGCGGGAACCGCGGGGACCGCGGGAACCGCGGGCGGTGTGCGGCTCGCGAGCGCGTCACAGGTCCACGGCAATCGCGTCGTCGTCCATCATCGCGGCTGGGAGGGCTGGCTGCGCGGCGATGCCGCCGACGGCCACGTTTCGATCGAGCGCGGCACCGCGCTGGCCGTGAGCGTCGCCGACTGCGTGCCGGTCTTCGTCGCGCATCCGTCCGGCGCGATCGCCTTGCTGCATTCCGGCTGGCGAGGCACGGTGGCGCGCATCATCGAGCGCGGGATCGAAGCGCTGATTCATCGCGGACTCCCGGCCAGCGAGTTGCGAGTACACACCGGCGTCGCGATCTGCGGAGAGTGCTACGAGGTGAGCCCCGATGTTTACGGACAGCTCACCGGCAAGGTCGTCGACAAACCGGCCACCGTCGATTTGCGCGCCATCATTGCCGACCACGCGCGCGGCATGGGTGTCAGGCACATCACGTCGAGCCCATCGTGCACGCGATGCGACAACGCGCGTTTCTTCTCGCACCGTGCCGGCGATTCCGGACGCCAGCTCGGCGTCATGTTCGCCGACGAATGACCGCTCGCCGCTGATTCGAACTATTTGATGGCGGCCGAGTTGACCGCGGTCGAGGCGAGCGCGACCGCGCGCTCGAGCGCGGCATCGACGCCGCGCGTGGCATCGGCGGCCGTGGCCTTCACGACGATGTCCGGCGCCAATCCAACGCCTTCGAACGTGGCGTGGTCCGGCGTGTACTCGATCCATTCCGAGAGCTGAAAGCTCCAACCATTCGGAAGCTCTCGGGTGATCGGACCGCCCGACGCACCGCCCGTGGTATCGCCCACGACAGTTGTCGCCGGGATCGTGCGCATGGCGAGCACGAAGTCCTCTCCGCTGCTGAACACGTGGCGGTTCGTCAACACGATCACGCGGCCGGCGAAGTGCGTGCCTTTGGGCTCGATCGTTTCCGCCATGTCCGCCGTGAAGTCGGCGTGCGCGGGGCCGTTCCTGCGCCGCACGTAGCCGTACGTTCGCTTGCGGTCGGCGAAGCGGCCGGCGACGTCCGCCGCGAGCAGATAGTTGCCGCCGCCGTTGTCACGAACGTCGACGATCAGCGCGTTCGCGTTTCCTAATGCGCGAACGACGGCGTCCATGTCGCCGGCCCATCCGTCGCCCTGAAAGCTGGCGATGCGAACATACCCGACCGTCGGCGCCACGTAACCGTACACGAGCTCACCGTCGGGCGTCGAATCGGTACTCGTGACGTACCGCGCCATCGTCCGCCGTTCATCATGAAACGTCGGCGCTGCCTCGGCGTGCGAGATGTACCGCATCGTGGTGGTCGCGCCTAGCGGCGTCAGGGAGACGTGAACGTCGTGCAGCTCGCTTAGCAATTGCGACAGGACCGTGGCGAATTGCGCGTCCGTCGTCGCCGCGAGCGCGATCGGGCGGTAGTGCGCGCCCAGCGAGTCCCAGTCGATGTGCTTCAGGTCGAAGTACGAATAGTGGAGGTCGACCTGATGCCAGAGATCGTCGAAGACGGTGCCGTGGTCGGCCACGGAATTCGTGCCGACGATCGAGTCGGCGCACCCGGCGGCGAGCAGCAGCGTCAGGCCGGCGACGAACCCGCGCGAAGTCAGGCGCACGGTCAGCGCGGCCCGCGCGCGCCGAAGCGCGTGGCGAATCCAATGGACAGCGACTGCGTCGCGGCCTCGAACGGCTGCACGTCGGCAAAGCGCAGAAGCGAGAAGCGATACGCCACGAGCAGGCCGGCGCGGCGTGTCGATGCGGGCGCGAACGTGATCGAGCCATCCAGCGCACGAAGCGTGTTGAACGACACCGTCCGGATCGCCACGGGCGTGTAGTCGACTTTCGCTTCGGAGTACGGATGATCGACGAGCCCGGCGATCGGGGTGCGCACCTCGACACTGGCGACGCCCGAGCGCATCCGCTCGCGCCATACGACGTCGGGGCCGAGTGTGGCCGAAGCCATGAGGAAGTTCGCGGTGGTTTCGGTCGGCGTCGCGTAGGCGTGCTGGTTCGAGATGACGCCGCCCGCGAGCGCCAGACCGACGCTCAGAGACCGTGCGGCGTTGTCGACTCCGATTACAGTGCGCAGCACCGAGACGTGCGCGCCCGCCTCGATGACGTTCTCGCGCGCGGCACTGGCTGCCGTTCCGAGGCGATGTGTTCCGCCGGCGATGCCCGCGTCGAACGCGAAGGTGCGACTGAGCGCGCGCGCGTACGTTGCCGCGCCGTCGAAGCCCGAGCCGCCGAAGACCAGTGGCGACGCCGTCACATCGTGTTGTCGGCGTTGCGAGACGCCCACGAGCAGCGTGAGCTCAGTTGGCCGGCGCGTCACGGAGTCCGACTGCGCACGGGCAGGCGACGCAAGGGAACCGAGCATCGACAGCGCGGCCAGCGTTGCGACTGCCGGGACGCGTGCGATGCGCACCGCGACACGGCGGCGCCAGGCCGGCATCGGCTTGGCTGAATGACTCATTTGTCTGGGGCGCGGCAGGAGGAGGGAACGACGTCGGTACTTGGTCCTATGGAAAAGACGAGCGCGCGCACGCTTGGTCAATCCCGCACGTGCCCCTTCCCGCATGCACTGGAGGGCCTTACTTTACTCTTGCTACGCGACTCTTGTGGTCGCGAGTGAAATGTGGGGGAGGCTCCCCACATTTTTTTGTTCTTGGGTCTTTCTTGCTTTCGCCTCGACTCGATGTGAAGGACGCGCTGGAAGATGTTGTCGTGTCGCAGCTTGACGCGGTCGGGTACGATCTCGTGGAGCTGCGGCGTGGTGGAACGAAGAGTCGGCCGTTGCTCGAGGTTCGCATCGATCGGCGCGACGGGCAGGCGGTGAGCGTGGACGATTGTGCCACGGCGTCGCGTGCGCTCGAGGCGCGGTTGGATGGCAGCGAGCTCGTGTCGCCGCAGTATGTGTTGCAGGTCTCGTCGCCAGGCGAGCGGCCGCTGAACGGGCCGTCCGATTGGCGACGTTTCGTCGGTGAGTGGGCCAACGCGCTGGCGCCGGATCACGGCGGCCGGTTCGAAGGACGGATTGTGGCGGTCGAAGAAGAAGACGCCGGACGGGCGGTGGTGGTGCTCGAGCTGAATCAGAAGGGGAGGAAGGTCCAGCGCCGAATTCCGCTGGCTGACGTCAAGGAGGCGCGGCTCGCCTTCAAAATCTAGAAAGTCTAAAACGCGGAATTCCGGGCGTCGGTGCGAAGCGCCGTAGCGAGGAAGCATCAGGACCGCGACAAACTGCAATTCAAGAGGGATTTCTGGATGGTCAGTTCTGCAGAGATTCTCGCCGCGTTTCGCGAGGTATCGAACACCAAGCAGCTCGATCGCGCGGAACTGTACGCGTTGCTCCAGGACGGCATTCTCGCCGCCCTCGCCAAGAAATACGGGCCGAACGTCAAGGCCGAAGTCGACATCGATGACGGCAAGGGCGACATTCGCATCGTCCTCCTGCGCACGGTCGTCTCCGACGTTCAGGATCCCAGCAACGAGATCTCGATCGACGACGCCAAGGCGTTCGACGAGTCGTTCGAGATGGGCGACGTCATGGAAGAGCCGGTGGACTTCGCCGTCTTCGGCCGCGCCGCCGTGCAGGCCGCCAAACAGCGCATCATTCAACGCGTCCGTGAAGGCGAGCGCACGCGCATTCGCGACGAGTTCGCGACGCGCGTCGGCGACCTCCTCTCGGGCGAAGTGCAACAGATCGAGCGCGGCAAGCTCGTCATCATGCTCAACAAGTTTCGCGAGGCGGAAGCCATCATTCCGTATCGCGAGCAGAATCATCGCGAGCACTTTCATCAAGGCGAGCCGATTCGCGCCGTCCTGAAGCGCGTCGAAGAAACGCCCAAGGGGCCTCGCCTGATCTTCAGCCGCGGCGATCCGCTCTTCGTGAAGGCGCTGTTCAAGCTCGAGGTGCCCGAGATCCAGCAGAACATCGTGGAGATCCGGGCCGCGGCCCGCGAAGTGGGCAGCAGGACAAAAATTGCGGTCTTCTCGCGCGACGATTCGATCGATCCCGTCGGCGCATGCGTCGGGCTCAAGGGCTCGCGCGTGCAAGCCGTGGTGAACGAGCTGAACGGCGAACGAATCGACATCGTGCCGTGGTCGCCCGATCCGGAGCGCTTCGCCAAGCTGGCGCTCGCGCCGGCCAAGGTGGCGCGCGTGTTCAGCGATCCAACGTCCAAGACCATTCAGGCGGTCGTGGACGAAGACCAGCTCTCACTGGCGATCGGCCGCAACGGACAGAACGTTCGTCTCGCGTCCGAGCTCACCGGTTGGAAGATCGACCTCTACTCGAGCCGCGAGTGGCTGGAGCGCGGCGGCGAGGGTCAATTGTTTCAACCGCTGCCCGAGGAAGGTGAAGAAGTGGCCGACGTTCGCCTCTCGGACATCGGGGGCATGCCGCCGGCCACCGTGGCGGTGCTCGAGGACGCGGGTTATCGCACGCTCAACGACATCATTGACCTCGAGCGCGAGGATTTCCTCAAGCTCCCGGGCATTGCGCCGGAAGAGGCCGATCGCATCATGGCGTTGATCGATGAGCTCACGACGGATGATGGTGGTGAAGAGCAAGGCGGGGGAGAGGGTGATAGCGCGGCCTGAGAGTGGGATTCCGAGCGGAGGTGCGAAGCGCCGCAGCGGGGAACGATCACGAGGGCAGGGTACCCGAACAGTCAGAGAGTTTTCTCCTCATGGATGATCGGGTACGCCAGCACATCATGCGGTTGTTGGGCCTTGGCGTCCGATCCCGAAACGCCGTGATCGGAGTCGAGCAGGTGCGCGAAGGTGCAAAGCGAAATAAGATCGCCTACGCCGTCGTGGCGAGCGATGCATCGAGACACAGTCTGGACAAGCTCGTGCCGTTGCTCAATGCTCGGCGCGTTAGGTTTATAGAAGTCCCATCGGCTGCCGAACTCGGCGCCGCCGTAGGGCGGGAAACGACGGCTGTAGTCGGTATTGTCGACCGCCAATTGGCGGCCGGCGTTCGTGAATTGGCGGAATCGTCCCGGCAGGGATCTGAGGAGGATGTTTGAGCAAGCTTTCGGTCAGTGAGTTGGCGAACGAATTCGGCGTGTCGACCGAAGAGGTGCAATCACTTCTTCGGTCCATGGACATTCCCGTTCGCAGCCACATGAGCATGCTCACCGACGATCAGGTCGCTCGCATTCGCGCCCGCTGGGAGCGGGAAAAGCGCGTGCGCGCCGAGAAGCAGGCCGCACCGGCGCCGACCACACGTCGCCGTCGGACGGCGGCCGCCGAACCCGCGCCGGTCGCGGCCGCGCCGGCGCCCGCCGCCGCCGGCGAAGCGCCGGTCCGCCGTCGCCGCAAAGCCGCCGACGTGCAGGCCGCCGCCGAAGAGCAGGCGGCAGCCGCCGCCGCGGCCGCTGAAGCTGAAGCGAAAGCCACGGCCGAGCGTGAAGCGGCAGCCGCGGAAGCCGCCCGCCAGGAAGCCGCGCGCATGGATGCGCTGCGTCTCGAGGAAGCTGCTCGCGCCCAGGCCGAAGCGGCACAGGCCGCGGCAGAAGAGCGCGAGCGCGCCACGATGGAAACCGAAGTGCCGCGCACCGTCAGCGTTGGCGATGGCGCACGTTCCGCGGCCGCCGCCAGCTCGACGCCCGCGGCACCGGAGCGTCAGCGCCCCCGTCCGGTCACGCCGGGCGCGCCACGTCCGCGTCCCGTCGCCAGCAGCGGATTTCCGCCGCGACCGATCGCCTCGGCCGCGCCGGGCGGTGGCCCCGGCGGTGGTCGTCGCGACGACAAGCGTCCGCAGGGTGGTGGCGGAGGCGGCGGTGGGGGTGGCGGCGGGGGTGGAGGAGGCGGCGGTGGTGCCGGTGCAGGCGCCGGCGTGGCCGATCGTGGCGGGCGTCGCAAGAAAGGCAAACGCGGAGCCGTCGACCAAGAGGCGGTGGATGCAAACATCTCCAAGACGATGGCCGCGCTGCGTGGCGCGCCGTCGCGCCGTACGGCGAGCGACATGCGCCGCGGCACGCGCGAAGATATGGAGGCCGCGCGCGCGGCGGAGGCCGAGCGCGAGCGGAAGACCGTGCGCGTCAACGAATTCATCACGGTCTCGGAGCTCGCGCAGATCCTGAAGGTGCCGGCGACGGAAATCGTGGCGTTCGCGTTCAAGAATCTTGGATTGATGGTCACCATCAACCAGCGCCTCGACTTCGATCAGATCGAGCTCATCGCCGGCGAGTTCGGCTTCCAGGCTGTTAGAGAAGACGAATACCAGGCCGAAGAAGCCGGCGTCGCCGCGGAAGTCGACCAGCCGGAAGACCTGGCGTGGCGTCCGCCCGTCGTCACCATCATGGGCCACGTCGACCACGGCAAGACGTCGCTGCTCGACTACATCCGCAAGGCGAACGTCGTCGCGGGCGAAGCGGGCGGTATCACGCAGCACATCGGCGCGTATCACGTCTCGCTGCCGAGCGGCAAGAACATCACGTTCCTCGACACGCCGGGCCACGAAGCGTTCACCGCCATGCGCGCCCGCGGCGCGCAGGTGACCGACATCGTCGTGCTCGTCGTCGCCGCCGACGACTCGGTCATGCCGCAGACGATCGAAGCGATCTCGCACGCGAAGAATGCCGGCGTGCCGCTCGTCGTGGCGATCAACAAGATCGATCTTCCGCAGGCGAACGCCAACAAGGTCAAGCAGGAGCTGCTCCAGCACTCCGTCGTGCTCGAAGAGTTCGGCGGCACGACGCTCTCGACCGAGATCTCGGCGAAGAAAGGCACGAACGTCAACACGCTGCTCGATCAGATCCTTCTCCAGGCCGAAATTCTCGACCTCAAGGCGAATCCGAATCGTCGCGCGATCGGCACGGTGGTCGAAGCGCAGCTCGATCCGGGCAAGGGCCCGGTTGCCACGGTGCTCGTGCAAAACGGGACGCTCAAAGTCGGCGACGACTTCATCGCCGGCATGTATTCCGGCCGCGTCCGTGCGCTGCTCGATGAACGCGGCAAGGCCATCAAGTCGGCGGGTCCGGCCATTCCGGCGCAGATCCTCGGCTTCGCGGGCGTGCCGATGGCGGGCGATCAGCTCGTGGTCGTCGAAGACGCGGCCGCGGCACGCGAAGTCGCGCAGCGTCGCGAACGTCTCGATCGCGAAGCGAAGAGCCGGCGCGGCACGCGCGGCGGAGTCACGCTGGAAGACTTCATGGGGCAGGTCGCCTCGGGCGGCGTGCACACGCTCAACATCATCATCAAGGCGGACCAGGGCGGCCCGGCGGAAGCACTCGCCGACGCATTGATCGGCCTGTCGACCGGCGAAGTGAAGGTGGACGTCGTGCATCGCGGCGTCGGTGCCATCACCGAGTCGGACATTCTGCTCGCGCGCAGCGCCGGCGCGATCATCATCGGCTTTCACGTGCGCCCGGACAACAATGCGCGCACGGCGGCCGAACGCGAAGGCGTCGACATCAAGCTGTACCGCATCATCTACGAGGCGGTGGCGGACGTCCGCGCGGCGATGGAAGGCATGCTTCGTCCGGAAGAGCGCGAGGTCATCAGCGGCGAAGCCGAAGTGCGCGACGTGTTCAAGGTCTCGCGCATCGGCACCATCGCGGGCTGCTCGGTGCGCAGCGGCGTGATCAATCGCCAGGGTCGCGTGCGCGTCGTCCGCGACGGCGTCGAGATCTTCGACGGAACGATCGCGTCGCTCAAGCGCTTCAAGGACGACGTCCGCGAGGTGCGCGAAGGCTTCGAGTGCGGCATCGCGGTGGAAAACTTCAACGACATCAAGGTTGGCGACGTGATCGAGTGCTATCGCACCGAGTCGGTCGCGCGCACCCTCGAGTCGCCGATCCCCACCTGATCGCGACATGCCCGGTGCACGCAGTGGCGGCGGGGGCGCTCCCCGCCGCGCCGATCGCGTGGCGGAAGCCATTCGCGAAGAAGTGGCGCTGTTCCTCGCGAACGACGCCAAGGATCCGCGCATCTCGCGACTCGTGACCGTCACGGGCTGCGAAGTGACGCGCGATTTGCGGCACGCCAAGGTGTTCGTGAGCGTGATGGGCTCGGACGCCGAGAAGAAGGTGACGTTCGAGGGACTGGCGAGTGTGGCGCTGCACCTGCGCTCGCGCGTCGGACGTGCACTCCACCTGCGCCTGGCGCCGGAAATCGTCTTCAAGCCGGATGAGAGCATCGCGCGCGCGACGCGCATCGAGGATCTCCTTGCTCAGATCAAGGATGGGACGATCCCACCCGATAGCGGCGACGCCGACGACTGAGCCGCCGGCAGCGGATCGAGTCGGGTCGCCCAACGCCCTCCTCCTCGTCGACAAGCCGGCGGGCCTCACCTCGCACGACGTCGTCGCCCGCGTTCGCCGCGCGCTGCGCACGAAACGCGTTGGCCACACGGGAACGCTGGACCCGTTCGCGACGGGACTGCTCGTCGTCTTAATTAGTCGCGGAACGCGACTAATTCCGTACGTCGAAGGCGAACCCAAAGTCTACGAGGCAACCATCCGCCTCGGTTCCGAGACGGACACCGACGATCTCACGGGCACTGTGCTTCGCCAGGCAGAGCCGCCGAGCGACGCGGCGATCGCCGATGCGATCGCTCGGCTCACCGGCGCGATCGATCAGATTCCGCCGTCATTCTCCGCGAAGCAGGTCGACGGCCAGCGCGCGTACGACGCCGCGCGAAAGGGCACGCCGCTCCACCTCCCGCCCGTCCGCGTGACGGTGCACGAATGGACAATCCTCCACCGTGCCGGGAATGACCTCGCGGTGCGCATCACGTGCGGCGGCGGCACGTACATCCGCGCCCTCGCGCGCGACCTCGGCCGCCTGTCCGGCAGCGCGGCGCACCTGGCGGCGCTTCGTCGCACGCGGAGTGGTCCGTTCGACGTTTCGAGCGCCACGACACTCGACGACATCGATCGCGGCCAGATCACGCTCGCCCCGCTCGGCGACGCCATTCCGGCCATGCCGCGCCGCACCATCGACGCGGCCGAGCTGACTCGCGTGCTCCATGGCAACAGCATCGATGCCCGAGGTGAGTCGGGCAGGGTGGCCCTCGTCGATCATGACCATTCTCTTATAGCGATCGCCGAGCGCGAGAACGACGTGCTCCGGCCGAAGCTGGTGCTCCATGACGCCTGACGCGCTGGGGCTTCCCGCGCTCGCGCAGGGATGCGTCCTCACCGTCGGCACGTTCGACGGCGTGCATCTCGGCCACCGCGACATTCTGCGCCGCGTGCATGAACGCGCCGACAGCACGCAGCTTCCCGCGGCGCTCGTCACGTTTCGGCCCCATCCGCTCGAGGTCGTCAACCCGAGCGCCGCGCCGATGCTGCTCACGCCGGACGACGAACAACTCGATGCCCTCGCCGACAGCGGCCCGCTCGACGTGATCGTGCTGCCGTTCACAGCCGATTTGGCGGCGCGATCGGCCGAATCGTTCGTGCTCGATCTCCTCGTGCGACGGTACCGCATGCGCGAGCTCGTCATCGGCTACGATCATGGGCTGGGCCGCGGCCGCCATGGCGATGCGTCGTTCCTCCGCGCCCTTGGCGCCGGGCACGACTTTGCCGTCGACGTCGTTCCCGCGACGCTCGACGCGAACGGCGCGCCGATCTCGAGCAGTGCGATTCGCACGTCCGTCGCGCACGGCGATCTGGAGCGGACCGCGCGAGCTCTGGGACGCCCTTATGCGTTCCGCGGACGCGTCGTTTCCGGCGAACAGCGTGGGCGATTGATGGGTTATCCGACGCTCAACGTCGCGCTGCCGTCGCCGCGCAAACTTCTTCCGCCGGACGGGGTATACGCGGTCCGCACTCGCACCTCGCGTGGTTCGTTCGGCGGGATGATGAACCTCGGCGGCCGGCCCACGTTCGGCGATGCGACGCGGACGCTCGAGGTGCACTTGTTTGATGTGTCCGGTGACTGGTATGGCGAAGCTGTATCGGTGGAGTTGATACGTCGTCTACGGGACACAACCCGTTTCGCGAGCGTAGAAGCCCTTGTTGCACAGCTCGGCCGCGATGCCGAGAGCGCTCGCCTCGCGTTGACCCAAGCCTAAGAGCCAGTTAACGTTATAGGCTCGACGAAATACTCCTGCCGGCACACGGTTTATCGCTTCGGCGCTTCGCACCTTCGCTCGGAATTTTCGCTCTCTACTTGGACGACATAGTTCCTCGCTTCGGCGCTTCGCACCTTCGCTCGGAATTTTCGCTCTCTACTTGGACGACATAGTTCCTCGCTTCGGCGCTTCGCACCTTCGCTCGGAATTTTCGCTCTCTATCTGACGACATAGTTCCTCGCTTCGGCGCTTCGCACCTTCGCTCGGAATTTTCGCTCTCTACCTCCTCCCCGCAGTCGTATGCCCCTGAAGTGGCGTGTTACGATCATCGTCGCCCTCTCCTTGCTGTCGATCTGGGCGCTCATTCCGCGCGACGTGACTACCCGCGAGCGCGACGCCAACGGCGTTCTCCAGGACGTGACGCACCGTCGCGTGCCGCTCAAGGAGGGTCTCGACCTCAGCGGCGGCATGTACGTCTCGCTCGAGATCAACGACGAGAAGCAGGCGATCCCGGCTTCGCAGCGCGGTGAAGCGATCGACCGCGCGCTCAAGACCGTTCGCACGCGCATGGAAGGGTTCGGTACGTCCGAGACGGTGGTCGAGAAGGAAGGCAACGACCGTATCGCGGTGCAGGTGCCGGGCATTCAGGATCCCGAACGCGCGCGCGCGCTGCTCCAGGAGCAGGCGGTGCTCAAGTTCGAGATCACCGACAAGACGCAGGCGCTCGAACGCTCGCTGCCGAAACTCGACCAGGTCGTGAAGGCGCGGGGTCTCAGCAAAGTCGCGTCGACCGCGGGCGTTGCCGACACGTCGAAGAGCATCGCGAACAAGGGACTTCAAGGTTTGCTCAAGACGGCCGACACGACGAAGGGTGCGGATTCGTCGAAAAAGCTCGCCTCGGCGGCCGGCAAGGACACCGCGTCGGCCGATTCGCTCAAGCTGCAGCCGGGCGGCGCGTTCTCGAGCCTGATTCAGCAGGGCGGCATGCCCGGCGAGTTCTACGTGGCGATGGACCAGATCCCGACGCTCGATCGCTACTTGAGCGACAGCGCGGTCAAGGCCGCGTTGCCGCCAGGCAAGGAGCTGCTGCCGAGCACGGACACGGTGTCGCTGCAGAACAAGTGGTATCGCGCGTACTACCTCGTCGACGCGAAGCCGATCATGACGGGCGATCACTTGACCGGTGCGCAGCCGAACCAGAGCAGCACCGACGGCACGGTCGTCGAATTCCAGCTCGATAACGAAGGCGGCCGCCGCTTCGGCAACGAGACGGGCAAGCACGTCAACGACTACATGGCGATCATCCTCGACGATCGCGTGATGGGTCGTCCGCCCGTGATTCAGAGCGCGATTCGCACGCGCGGCCAGATCACGATGGGCGGCAAGTCGCTCGCCGATGCCCAGGATTTGGCGCTCGTGCTTCGCGCCGGCGCGCTGCCCGTACCGCTCCGCGTCGCGCAGACGCAGGCGATCGGTCCCAGCCTCGGAAAGGATTCGATCCACAAGGGTTTGACGGCTTCGATCATCGCGGTCGCGCTCGTCGTCATCATCATGCTCGTGTATTACCGCTTCTCCGGCTTCCTGGCCGTGTGCGGTTTGACCCTCTACATGCTCTACACGCTCGCCGTGCTCGCTGGATTCGACGCCGTGCTGACGTTGCCCGGCATCGCCGGCTTCGTGTTGTCGATCGGTATGGCGGTCGACGCCAACGTGCTGATCTTCGAGCGCATTCGGGAAGAGCTCGCCCGGGGCAAGACGGTGCGCACGTCGATCGATGAAGGCTTCCGCCACGCCATGCCGGCGATCGTCGACTCCAACGTCTCGACCATCCTCACGGCCGCGGTCCTCTACCAGTACGGCACGGGTCCGGTGAAGGGATTCGCCGTCACCCTGATCGCCGGTATCGTCGCCTCGCTCGTCACGTCGATCTTCGTCGTGCGCACTTTCTACATTCTGTGGCTCAACCGCTCGCGCGGCGCCCAGACGCTGAGCATCTAAGGGTCATCCATGCTGCGCATTCTTCACGACACCAAGTACGACTTCATCAAGCACTGGAAGACCGCCGTCATTGCGACGGTCGCGTTCATCGTGCTCGGCCTCGCGCTCCTCGTCGTGCACAAGGAACGGCACGGCAGCGCGCTGAACTACAGTGTCGAGTTCACCGGTGGTACCGCGATTCAGCTGCATTTCGCGCAACCGGCTCCGGCCGACGTGGTACGCGGCGCCGTCGATCAGGCGGGATTCGCCGGCGCGGAAGTGACATCGTTCGGCGGTCCGAACGACTACATGGTCAAGGCGCCGCTCAAGCAGGGGCTCGCCGCGACGAACGCGGATAGTGTTGCAACGTCCATCAAGACGGTGCTCGCCGCTCGCCTCCCGGGCAACACGGTCACGTCGTCGGAGCAGTCGGTCGGTCCGCGCGTGGGCGACGAGCTGCGCAACAAGGCGATCACCGCCATCCTCATCTCGTTCGTCGTCACGCTGATCTATCTGGCGTTCCGCTTCGAGTGGCGCTTCGGCGTCGCCGCGGTCGTCGCCACGGCGCACGACATTTTCACCACCATGGCGTTCCTCGCCATGCTGCGGCTCGAGATCTCGCTGACCGTCGTCGCGGCGATCCTCACCGTCATCGGCTATTCGTTGAATGACACGATCATCATCTTCGATCGCGTGCGCGAAAACTTGAAGAAACAGCGCAAGGAATCGCTGCGCGACGTATTGAACCGCTCTATCAACGAAACGCTGCCGCGCTCGGTGCTGACGCATGCCACCGTGCTCGCGGCGACGCTGGCGCTGCTGCTCTTCGCCGGCGAAGTAATCCGCCCGTTCTCGTGGATCATGGCGTTCGGTGTGTTCACCGGTACGTTCAGCTCGATCTACGTCGCTGGTCCGATCCTCCTCTACATCGAGCGTCGCTGGCCGCGTACACCGGACGCCGAGCACAAGGGTACGTCGCGCGCGTTGGCCGAGGGCCGTCGTCGCGAGCGTCCGTCCCCCGTCGGCGCTCCGTAAGTCGGTCTTCTGCGCAGTTTGAGCCGGCCGTCGCGTTTTCGCGACGGCCGGTTTTGTTTTCGCCCATACGCCCATACGCCCATACGCCCACACGCCCGATGTTCATCGACAGCCACTGCCATCTCGCCGACCCGGCGTTCGACGACGACCGCGATGCCGCGGTCGAGCGGGCACGGATCACCGGCGCGCTGGCGGTCGTCTGCATCGGCGAGTCGATCGCGGCGGCCGAACGCGCGGCGTCGCTGGCGGCGACGCATCCCGGGTTCGTGTTCGCCACCGTCGGCGTGCATCCGCACGACGCCGCGGACTTCGATCCGGCGCGCGACGAAGCGGCTATTAGATATCTCATATCGCGCGGCGCGCTGGCCATCGGCGAGTGCGGCCTCGACTCCCACTACGACCATTCGCCGCGCGACCGCCAGCGCCGCGCGTTCGCGGCGCAGCTCGCGCTGGCGCGGGAGCTCGGCCGTCCGGTCATCGTCCATACCCGTGACGCCGAGGAGGACACGCGCGCCATGATCGTCGAGGCGGGCAGCGCCGGTGTTCGTGGCGTGCTGCACTGTTACACCGGTTCGCACGCGCTCGCGGAAGCAGCCCTCGGCGTTGGTTGGTACGTGTCGTTCAGCGGTATCGTCACGTTCAAGAAGTGGGACGACGACGCGCTCATTCGCCTCGTGCCGGACGATCGGCTGCTCGTCGAATCCGATGCACCGTACCTGGCACCCGTGCCGAATCGCGGGAAGCGCAACGAGCCTGCCTGGGTTAGCTTCACCGTCGCGCGCGTTGCCGCCGCACGCGGCGTCGATCCATCGGCGCTCGGGCGTCTGACCGCGCGCAACACGATTCGTTTTTTCAGTCTTCCGATCGATCATCCCGCTACGGCGGTTCCGTAACGTTCGAGTTCTCTCGAACTCACTCGAACTCTCTCGAGGAGCGATTTGTGAGCTTGAAGATCGTCCAGACCGACAAGGCGCCCGCCGCCATCGGTCCGTATTCGCAGGGCGTCGTCGCCAATGGATTCCTGTTCACCGCGGGCCAGATCGCGCTCGATCCGGCAACGGGCCAGGTCGTGCAGGGCGACGTCACGGCGCAGACGCAGCAGGTGATGGCGAATCTGTCCGCGGTGCTCGCTACCGTCGGGGCCACGTGGAAGGACATCGTGAAGACCACCGTCTTTCTTCACGACATGAACGAGTTTCCGCGCGTCAACGAGGTGTACGGCAAGGCACTCGGCGACGCGCGTCCCGCTCGCTCTACCGTGCAGGTCTCCGGCCTGCCGCGCGGTGTGCTCGTCGAGATCGAGGCCGTGGTCGCAATTCCTTAACTCTCATGAATGACACGATCGATCGGACGAACAGCCGGGAGCAGCTCTTCCGGTTGACCGCGTTCGCCCGATGCGCGGGCTGAGCCGCCAAGCTGGGTCCGGGTGACCTCACGCGCGCATTGAGTGGGGTCCCCGTGCGGTCGGATCCGCGCCTCATCGTTGGGCGCGAGACCTTCGACGACGCGGGGGTTTTTGTGCTGTCGGACGACCTCGCGCTCGTGCAAACGGTCGACTTCTTCGCTCCCATCGTCGACGATCCCTATCTCTTCGGACAGATCGCCGCGGCGAACGCGCTGTCCGACGTGTACGCCATGGGTGGCGAGCCGATCACCGCGCTCAACATCGTCGGATTTCCATCGGGGAAGCTGCCGATGGACGTGCTCACCGAAATCCTGCGCGGCGGCCAGGACAAGGTGCACGAAGCGGGGGCGCTGGTGGTCGGTGGCCACAGCATCATCGACGAAGAGCTGAAGTTCGGGCTCGCCGTCACGGGTCGCGCGCACCCGAAGCGCATTCTCAGCAACGCCAATGCGCAAGCCGGCGACCGACTCGTGCTCACGAAGCCGCTCGGCACCGGCATCCTGGCGACGGCCGCCAAGCGCGACGAGCTGGGAACAGATGAGCGCTCCGCGTTGTACGCATCGATGTGCACGCTCAACGCAGGCGCGAGTCGCGCGGCGCTCATGGTCGGCGCCGTCTGCGCCACCGACGTGACAGGATTCGGCTTGCTCGGTCATGCGAATCACATCGCCGAAGCGAGTCGGGTGACGCTCGTCATCCGCGCCGCCGATGTGCCGGCGCTGCCCGGCGCTCGCGACGCGTGGGCGCGCGGCATCCGCACCGGCGGCGCGGAGCGCAATGACGAGTACCTCGCCGAGCGAGTCGAGTGGGGCAGTGTGGCGGCCGTCGACCGCGCGTTACTCATGGATCCGCAGACGTCGGGCGGCATGCTCGTGCTCGTGCCTGCCTCCCGCGTGGCCGAGTATCTTTCGTTGGTGCCCGGGGCGGTCGAGATCGGCGAAGTGGTCGCGCGTCGCGCTCGCGGTCTCGTGCTTGCGTGATACCTACGGGAGTGGATGCAGCCTGGTGGCTGTCTCAGTCTTCAAAACTGCATGCGACCTGACTTCGTCGGGTTGGGTGGGTTCGATTCCCATGCACTCCCGCCACTACGTCATCCTCGCGAGCGCTCGCGAATGCGAGGCGAGTCGAGGATCTGCTTTATGAACATTCTTAAGACGCTCATTGCAGTCGCGATCCTGGCCGCGCCCCTTGCCGCGCAGCGTCCTGATTCGATCAGCGGCCGCATCACCACGATCCCAAATACGGTCGATACGACGCTCAAGCCGCCGATCTCACCGCGCCGCGCGTTCTTCTACTCGTTCCTCGCGCCGGGCTATTCACAGACGCGCTTGGGCCGTCACAAGGCCGCCGCCGCATTCATGCTCGTCGAGGCGATCAGCATCGGCATGCTGCACGAATCCGCTGCCGACGCGCACGAAGCGCGGCGCTTCGTCGACGATTCGATCGTGCAGTCGTACCAGGGCACGGCTGCCACGATTCAGGATCCGCGATTCACCTCGCGCGAGATTCGCTCGCGCGACGCGCACGTCGAGGACTGGGCCGCGCTGCTCGTGGCGAATCATCTCTTCGCCGGCGCCGACGCCTTCGTTGCCGCGCACTTGTGGGACGTCCCCGTGAAGCTGGGCCTGCGGATGACGCCGCGCGGCACCGCGCTCACGGCGTCGCTCAGACGCTGATGGGGAGCGTCGCACCCGTCGGCGTGTTCGACTCGGGCATCGGTGGTCTCACCGTGGCCCACGAAGTGATTCGCCAGCTGCCGCACGAGAGCATCGTCTACTTCGGCGACACCGCGCGCGTGCCGTACGGACCCAAGAGTCCCGATACCGTGCGCCGCTACAGTCGCGAGATCGCCAGCTTTCTCAGCGATCAAGGCGTGAAGGGCATCGTCATCGCGTGCAATACCGCGACGGCGCACGCGCTGAATGTATTGCGCGATGAGATGGACATGCCGGTGATCGGCGTCGTCGAGCCCGGAGCGCGCGCCGCCGTCGCCGCGACGAAACAGGGACACATCGGCGTCATCGGAACCGTCGGCACGATCAAGTCGGGCGCCTACGAGCGCGCGATTCGCGCGATCAATCCCGACGTCATGATCACCGCGCGCGCCTGCCCGCTGTTCGTGCCGCTCGTCGAGGAAGGGTGGACCGAGCACGATGCGACCCGCGTCGTCGCTCGCGAGTACCTCGCGCCGCTGCTCGCGGCCGAGATCGATACGCTCGTGCTGGGCTGCACGCATTATCCGTTGCTCAAGCCTGTCCTGCGCGAGGTGCTTGGCGAAAGCGTGAAGCTCATCGACAGCGCCGAGGAGACCGCCGCGGAGACGGCGCGCATGCTTGCCGCGGAAGAGATCGCGGCACCGATGGACGCCGATCCGACGTATCGCTTCGTGGCGTCCGACGATCCGCTGATGTTCCTGCAGCTAGGCCAGCGATTCCTTGGCGGAACGATGGAGGGTGTGGAGATCCGCACTCTCGGCTGATCCGAGCCACTGGCGCATGGCGACGCGCTCGTCGTCGATGACGAGAAAGGTTGGCGCATCGAGCCACGAGCCGGGATTCGCGTATACTGGGCCGGCCGCAAGCCGCTCGAGCGTTGCGACGTGCGAGTGACCGAACACGATCAGGTCGAGCGACGGATCAGCCGCCGCAACGCGTTCCGCGGCGTCGCGAAGCCCGCGGCCGCCGTCGCGCGCCGTGTAGGTGCGGCTCGTGTTCGAGCTGTGTGTCGCGAGCGGCGTCGCGAGATCGGGATGCAGCCAGCGATAGGCGCGAATCGCCAGCCTGTTGCGCAACACGCGCCGCAATGCGCGATACCCCTTGTCTTCGGCTGGTCGCAGTCCATCGCCGTGATCCACGTGTGTCTTCCAGCCGCCGATGTCGGCGACAAGTGGACCGAAACGATAGTCCACACCGACGTCGTTGCGCAGCACGTCGCCGCCCCAGCAATCGTGGTTGCCGGCGATCATCGTCACTGGAACGCCGGCGTCGACCACGTCGGCGAGCGCCGCAACGGCGCGAAACGCGCGGCGCGGAATGACGGTCTTCCATTCGAACCAGAACTCGAACAGATCGCCGTTGATGAGCAGCGAGCCCGCGTGCGTCGCCACGTGGCGAAGAAACGCGATGACCGACCGTTCGACGTCGTCGTGCGCGAAGCCGAGGTGTGCGTCCGACAGAACGTAGCAGGGCGCGTTGAGCACGCGCGAAGTGTAGTTGTGCGGCGCTCGCTTTACAAACGTTCGCGTGCCAGGGATCTTTTCATCGTGACGAATCCATCATCCGCGGCCGATGCCCAGCCGCTGCACCATGACGTCGAGTTTCGCGTCCGCTACGCCGAGACCGACCGGATGGGGGTCGTCTACCACGCGAACTACCTCGTCTGGTGCGAGGTCGGGCGCACCGATTTCATTCGCGCGCGCGGCATGAGCTACGCCGACATCGAGCGGGCTGGCATCGGTCTCGCGGTGTCGGATTTGTCGGCGCGCTTTCATGGCGCCGCTCGCTACGACGATCTCATTCGGGTCCGTACGACATTGGCTGAAGTGCGCTCGCGCGGCATCACGTTCGATTATCTCATCACGCGCGCCGACAGCGGCGAGCGACTCGTGACCGCGCGCACCGCGCTGGTGTCGATCGACACGCAGGGTCGCCTGGTGGCGCTGCCCGGAAACGTTCGCGCGCTGTTCGTCCCATGAAACGAGTCGCCATCGGCATTGCATGCGTCGCGTCGACGCTCGGAATCATCGCGTGCGTGCCGCGATTGTCGCCGCTCGAGGGCGAGGCGCGGCCGGCCGCACGCTTGCCCAAGCCGGCGCTGTCGGGACACCAGCACATCATGTTCAACTGGGAGCTCCAGGATCGCGAGATGTTGGGCCGCGGGGATGGCGCGGCGCGACTGGCGGCACCGGACAGCGGACGCCTCGACTTTTTTCTCGCCGGCGGATTCGGCGGCGGCGCGGCGGTGCTGATTGGCGATTCGCTGCGCTTTCCCGCGTCCGCGATGACCGATCTGGTCAGCCGCATCGTCCCGCCGCCGCCGCTGCTCTGGGCAGCGCTCGGCCGCGTCGCGTTGCCAAATTTGCCGGACACCGTCATCCGTGTAGAAGGCACGACGATGCGCGCCGACGTGGGTTCGCCAGTGGCGTGGCGGCTGACCTTTCACGGCGACACGCTGGTGCGCGCCGAACGCGTGGTCGACGGCCGGGTAGTAGAGTGGGTGGATCGTACCGATCCGGCGCACGTACGTTATCGTAATGAGAGCGCTCGGCGGTCGCTCACGCTCACGGTCACTCGCACCTCTGAGGTTCCTGGTTTCGATGCGTCGATTTGGCGGTTTGATCGGTAGCGCCGCGCTGCTGCTCGCGAGCGGGTGTTATCACTTCACGGGTGGCGGACTGCCGTCCAACATCCGCACGGTCGCCCTGTCCACGTTCGACAATCAGACCGCGTCGCCCGATCTGCCGAAGGAGCTGTACGACCAGTTCCACCGCGAGCTGCGTCGTCGATTGGGATTGCGCGACGCGCCAACCGATCGCGCGGACGCGCTCGTGCACGGCGTCATTCAATCGTATGACGCCGACGTCCCCGTGGGCTTCAGCGCCGATCCGAATCAGACGCTCACCGCGCGCCGCCGCTTGCAGATCACGATCGAGATCGAAATCGTCGATCAGTCGAACGGCCACGTGTTGTACGCGAACAAGGGACTGCGAGAGGAAGCCGACTACGACGAGCGCGCCGAACCGCAGGGCCGCACGCAGGCGATCACGAAGATCGTGCAGAAAGTGATCGAGGACGTGCAGAGCAATTGGTGACTCGACGCCGCGGCGCCAGCTCCGTCGGGTGCTTGTTCACCCTCCTCATCGTCGCCGCGGTGATCTACTTTGGCGTCAACATCGGCGAAGTCTACTGGCGCTACTACGAATTTCAGGACGCCATGCGACAGGAAGTGCGATTCGCCGCGCATAGCCCCGTCGACAAGATCGTCGCGCGGTTGCGCGCGAGCGCCGATTCGCTCGACCTGCCCGACGACGCTCGGCAGATTTCGGTGCGGCGCAGCAACAGCGACATTCGCATCGAGGCGGAGTACTACGAGCGCATCGAGCTGCCGATGTACGCGCGCGACGTGCTCTTTCATCCGCACGCCCAGGGGCCGCTTTGAGCGATCCACGGCGCGCCCCGCCGCTCGACAAAATCATGACCTGGGACCGCGCGCGAGCATGGCGCGCGAATGTGCGCGGGCGCGTCGTCCTCACGAACGGCGTGTTCGATCTGCTGCATCCGGGACACGTCGATCTGCTCCTTGGCGCCGCGAGCCGCGGCGATGCGCTGCTCGTCGCGGTCAACAGCGACGACTCGGTGCGGCGGCTCAACAAGGGACCGGAACGGCCGATTCGCAACGCCGCCGAGCGATGCTATGTGCTCGCCGCGCTCGGGATGGTCGACGCGGTCGTTGTCTTCGAGCAGGACACACCGTTCGAGCTCGTGAACTGGCTGCGGCCGGATGTGCTGGTGAAGGGCGGCGATTATGATGAATCGACGATCGTCGGCGCGCACGAAGTTCGAAGCTGGGGCGGCGACGTCGTCGTGATTCCGCTGACTCCCGGACATTCCACCACCGCAACCGTCGAGCGACTTCGTGGCCGCTGAAACTGAATCACCGCGCGTGAACCGTCGAAACGATGAGACGCGTCCGATCACCCTCGAGCGTCATGTGGCGCCGTATGCGGAGGGCTCGTGTCTCGTCTCGTTCGGCGCGACGAAAGTCTTGTGCACCGCGTCGGTCGAAGAGGGCGTGCCGGGTTGGAAGCGCGGGCGCGGCGAGGGTTGGCTCACGGCCGAATACGCGATGCTCCCGCGCGCGACGAAGACGCGAACGTCGCGCGAGCGATCGCAGGTCGGCGGCCGCACGCAGGAGATTCAGCGTCTCATTGGCCGCAGCATCCGCGCGATGCTCGACGATTTTCGGTTCGGCGAGTACACGGTGAAGCTCGACTGCGACGTGCTCGTCGCGGACGGCGGCACACGCACCGCGTCGATCACGGGCGCCTGCGTCGCCGCCGTCGACGCGTTCGACTGGCTCGTGGAAAGTGGACGATTGCCGACGACCCCGGTGAAGCGCCGCGTCGCGGCGATCAGCGTTGGTGTCATCGGCACGACGCCCCGGCTGGATCTCGACTATGAGGAAGATGTGCGGGCCGCGGTGGACATGAACGTCGTGATGAGCAGTGAGGCGCGCTTCGTCGAGGTGCAGGGTACGGGCGAGCACGGCACGTTCGATCGTGGGGAGCTCGACCAGCTGCTCGATCTCGCGGTGAAGGGCCTGCACGAGCTCGACGCGGCGCAGCGGCGCGTCCTCGGCGCCTGAGGGCTGTTGCGGGCTGCTGATGCCGGTGAAGGCGGCGTGACCCCCCGGATGTCCGTGAGGCGTGTCCTGCTGGCGACACGCAGCGCGGGGAAGCTGCGCGAGCTGCGGCCGCTCTTCGCGGCGCGCGCGATCGACGTGATCGATCTCTCCCACGCCGGCGTGATGGAGACCGCGGAGGAAGACGCGCTCGAGGTCTTCGACACGTTCGAGGAGAATGCGCTCGCGAAAGCACGATTCTTTAATAAGAAAACAGGAATGCCGACCGTCGCCGACGATTCCGGGATTGGCGCCGTGGCGTTGGGCGGCCGACCGGGGGTGCACAGCAAACGGTGGAGTGGCCGCACCGATCTGAGCGGACAGGCGCTGGACGATGAAAACAACCGCCTGCTGCAGGAGGCGTTGCGCGAGGCCGCGGATCGACGGGCGTACTACGTGTGTGCGGCGGCGTACGTCGACGGGGTCCGGGAGCTGGTCGAGCGGGGTGAGGTGTATGGTTGCATCGTGGCCGAGGCGCGGGGCAGCGAAGGGTTTGGCTACGATCCGTATTTTTTCGCCGATGAGTTGGGTCGCACGTTTGGCGAGGCGACGCGTGAGGCGAAGGCGCGTGTGAGTCATCGCGCGCGTGCGTTTGGTGCGTTGCTCGATCGCTTGCCGAGCGAGGGGTAGGCGCGCGTCGTCGCGGCGCGTAAGCTCGCCCGGGGGACGGGGTTGCGAGCCGACCGGGAGGGCGGCGGACAGGGGATGGGAGCGACCGCGGCCCAGTTGCGCTCCGTGTTTGGCCTGGATACATTCGAAGGCTCGCGGGGCGTAGCGTAGCCTGGTATCGCGCCTGCTTTGGGAGCAGGAGGTCCCCGGTTCAAATCCGGGCGCCCCGACCTGCAACGAGCGGCAAAGCGCAGCATCACGCGGCGAAGAGCTGCAAAGACCTGCGGTATCCTGTGGGTGCGCGGTGCACCAGTGTGGATGAAGCGCCAGTAGCTCAGTTGGATAGAGCAACAGCCTTCTAAGCTGTGGGTCGGGGGTTCGATTCCCTCCTGGCGCGCCACAATGCTTTTGGTGGGCGCGCGGTGGTCCTGCGGTGGTCCTTGGGTGTGGGGACCGGCGGGGAAAAAGGCTGTTTCACTGCTCTGGGCCGTTAGCTCAATTGGCAGAGCAAGCGACTCTTAATCGCTAGGTTGTAGGTTCGATTCCTACACGGCCCACTGGCTCGATTTCGTAGGGTGTAGTTTGGTGAACTGTGGTGTGGAGTTTGTGTCATCTGCGGGTTGTTTTGCACGGTAGAAGTGTTTACTATTCGGACCCGCCGCGAATTGGTTCGATGTGATTCGGGCTGAAGGATGTGCGGTGGGTGTTGGGCTGAGTCGGTCTGGCTGAATGGTATGTATGGCTGGGTTTGATTCTGGTGTGGTGGGTGGGGCGAGCTGAGCGGTGAAAGCGCTTGCATCACTTGACTATGCGTCCTGACTCTTGTATGATTAAAGGCTGTCGCTGAATGCGACGCACTGAAGGTGTAACGCTGTTTGATAATTGAATTTGGGAAGAACGGATGTGCGAGGCGAACTCGATGATCCTTGAGCGTTCAGGCGCTTGGGGGGAGAGTTCAGACCTGAACATTTCTGTGATTCGGACACGCTGTCTTCACAGCGTGGAGACAGCTGTTCGGTAGAGCTATTTCAAATACTCCATTGGAGAGTTTGATCCTGGCTCAGGACGAACGCTGGCGGCGTGCTTAACACATGCAAGTCACGGGGGCTCAGCAATGGGCAACCGGCGAACGGGTGCGTAACACGTGAGCAATCTGCCGATGTCTGGGGGATAGCCGGCCCAACGGCCGGGTAATACCGCATACGCTTGCTTTGAGGAGTCTCGAGGCAAGGAAACCTCCGGGGGACATCGAGGAGCTCGCGGCCTATCAGCTAGTTGGCGGGGTAATGGCCCACCAAGGCG